>Ga0302324_100010525_pt1 | contig 19139 bp, 14 predicted proteins | sample Palsa_T0_1_FD_201949 | JGI IMG/M metagenome (GOLD analysis project Ga0302324, IMG submission 201949) | Peat permafrost microbial communities from Stordalen Mire near Abisko, Sweden - Palsa_T0_1 | ecosystem: Environmental > Terrestrial > Soil > Palsa > Peat permafrost | place: Sweden: Abisko...
TCTGATAGGCGTATCCGACGTCGACCGTTCCATACACGGTCACGCCGCCGAGCGACAAGCTATCGGGTATCGGGTCTTTCATCTGCGCTTGCGCGCCCGCACTGGCCAGCACCAGAGTAAATCCGGCGCCGGTCAGATAACTTGATCTTTTCATCGTAACCCCCTCCATTGAAATAATTTTCCAACAGCCCTCTGGCGTCGCAGTCAGATAATTTTGGACACCAGCAGTCCGGTATTCTCGCGCACGGTAGCCCCCGTTGCACATGTTGTGCGCACGCCGCACCAGGCCGGTATTCCACTTTGGTCGCATGCGCCTCAATCCGGCAGTCCTGATCGACCAAGGTCGTACCCCGCACCCCTCGACACCGCCCCTGGGTGCGGCATTTGTCTTGCTCCGGCGGGGGGCTTAAAGTGTGGGGAAGGTAAGGGGGGACTATGTTCTCGGGTTGGCTGCTGTCGCTGATGGCGGTGGGGTATCTGGGGTGCCTATTTGGGATCGCGTTCTACGGCGATCGGCACCGGATCTATACCAATCAACGCCAACTTCGGCCCTATATCTACGCGCTTGCGCTCGGCGTCTATTGCACTTCGTGGACTTTCTTTGGCGCAGTAGGCAGCGCCGTGCGGGACGGTTGGGGATATCTGCCAATCTATCTGGGGCCGGCGTTGGTGTTCCTGTTTGCGTTGCCGTTCATGGAGCGCCTGGTAGAGATCGGCCGCGCACACAAGGTCAGTTCGATCGCTGACTTCATCGCGTCGCGTTTTGGCAAAAGTCGCTCGCTGGCGGTGCTGGTGAGTGTCATCGCGCTCGCGGCGGCGATTCCATATATTGCACTGCAATATAAGGCGGTCGCCGCCAGTATCGATGTGCTGACCACGGTCGCGGTGGTACACGTACCGTGGTACCGCGACACGGCGCTCGCAGTGGCGCTGATCATGGCGCTGTTCGCGGTGCTGTTCGGCGCCCGGCGCGTTGACGCGACCCGACACCGCGAAGGTTTGATGCTGGCGATCGCGTTCGAGTCGCTGCTCAAGCTGCTGGCATTCGTTGCCGTGGGCGTATTTGCCTGTCTGCAATTGCGCGGACATGCGTGGTTGTTGCCGGCCCGGCTGGCGAACAGCAGCACGCTGTTTAACGGCAATGAGCTCATGAGTACGGTGCTGGCGGCGGCGGCGATATTCTGTCTGCCGCGCCAATTTCAGGTCGGCGTGGTGGAGTGTGCACGCACCTCGGACCTGAAGCTGGCGCGCTGGCTGCTGCCCGCGTACCTCGCGCTGTTCTCGATCGTGGTGGTGCCGGTGGTGGCGCTGGGTACGCGCAACGGTTTGTCGCTGCACACGGCGTCAGATTCGCTGATCCTGACTCTGCCGATGAGCTATGGCGCGTCCTGGCTCACGGTCCTCGTGTTCCTCGGGGGCCTGTCCGCGGCGACGGCCATGGTGGTTGTGGCCAGCACTGCGCTGGCAACCATGATCTCGAATGACATTGCCGCGCCGATTCTCTGGCGGCAGCGACTGCAGGACGGCTCGAGTCTGGGCCGGCGCGTGCTGTGGGTACGGCGGATCACCATCTTTACGCTGGCACTGCTCGCTTTTACATATTATCGCTCGACTTCAGGATCGATCAGCCTGGCCGCGATCGGCATGCTGTCGTTTGCCGCGGTGGCGCAGTTCGCCCCGGGAATATTTGCGGCGCTGTATTGGAGCGGCGCCAGCGGCGCGGGCGTGTTCTGGGGCATGCTGAGCGGATTCATCAGTTGGGCCTGCCTGCTGTTCCTGCCCAACCTGGCGGCCGGCGGCCTGCTGCCGCACGCACTGGCCGACTTCGCCAGTCCCGGCGCCGTGGAACCGCGCGCTCTGCTGGCACTGGCGCTGAACGTGGCGGTGATGCTGATCGTGTCGGCGCGGCGTGGCGTGAGCTTGCAGGAACGCTTGGCCGCGCGCGCCTTCGTCGCGCCCAAGCGTCCCGAGGCCGGCCTGTCGACGCTGACCTCGAAGGTCGGCGATCTGGAGACCGTGGCCGCTCGAATCATCGGCGCCGCGGCCGCCCGCCAGGCGCTGCAGGAGTACGCCGCACAGAGCAGCCACGAGCTGCCCAAGCCCGGCGAGCCCGCGGATCGCGGACTGTTGCAGCATTTCGAGCGCGTATTGGCCGGCTCGATCGGCGCCTCGTCGGCGCGCGTGGTGCTGACGCATGCCCTCAAGCGCAAGGGGCTGGAGGTGGACGAAGTCGCCGACCTGCTCGATGAAACCTCGCAGGAGCTGCGTTTCAGCCGCCAGCTGCTGCAGGCGACGATGGAAAACATCACGCAGGGGATCAGCGTGGTGGATGCACAGATGCGGATAGTGGCGTGGAATCGCCGCTATCTGGATTTGCTCGGCTATCCGGACGGCATGGTGTACGTCGGCCGTCCGGTGGCCGACCTGATCCGCTGGAATGCCGAGCAGGGCGAGATGGGACCGGGCGATCCGGCACAGCAGGTCCAGAAGCGCCTGGCGCACATGCGGGCCGGAACCGTCTACACATTTCAACGCGCGCGTCGCAATGGCCAGGTGTACAGCATTCACGGCCAACCGATGACGGGGGGCGGATTTGTCACCACGTATACCGACATCACGGAATTCAAGCGCCATGAACAGGATCTGCTCGACGCCAAGCAGGGCCTGGAAGAGCGCGTCGCCCGACGCACGCAGGAGCTCACTGCCTCGCTCGAGGCACAGCGCATGGCGAAGCAGGAAGCCGAGGCTGCCAACGTCAGCAAGACGCGTTTTTTCGCCGCCGCCAGCCACGACCTGCTGCAGCCGCTCAATGCCGCCAGGCTGTTCGTCTCGGCACTCGAGTCGCGGGCACGCGCCCACCCCGAGTTACAGGAATTGACGGTACGCATCGATGCCTCGATGCGCGCGGCCGAAGAGCTGCTCGACGACCTGCTGGACGTTGCGCGCCTGGACAGCGGCGTGCTCAAGCCGGACATGTCGAGCTTTTCAATCATCGAGCTGCTGGAAGAGCTGCGGCGGCAATACGCGCCGCTCGCGCAGGCGCGACAGCTGCGGCTCAGCATCGTCGCTTGCCAGGAAGTGGTGCGCAGTGATCGCGTGCTGCTGCGGCGGATCATCCAGAACTATCTGTCCAATGCGTTGCGCTACACCAGAAGCGGTGGGGTAGTGGTCGGTTGCCGCCGCCGCGCCGGCGAGCTCGAAGTCGTCGTGTACGACACCGGTCCTGGGATCGACGAGCAACTGCGGCTGTCGATGTATGCCGAGTTCAGCCGTTTCGAACAGGCGTCGCCGTGGGGCGAGCGGGGGCTCGGGTTGGGCCTGTCGATCTGCGATCGCCTGGCACGGCTGATGAACCACACGCTGACATTCGCCAGTTGCCCGGGGCGCGGCTCGGCATTTGGCGTGCGGGTAACGCGTGACGTCAAAGCGCGCGGGCTGAAACGCATCGGACCGCGGCGCCCGGCGGCGGACCCGATCGGGCTGCGCGGTCTGCGCGTGCTGTGTGTGGACAACGACTGTTCGATCCTGGATGGCATGGAGGCGCTGCTCGGACAGTGGGGCGTGCATGTGCTCAAGGCCCGAAGTAGCGCTGAGGCCGAACAGATCTACGCTGAGAGCGACATCGACGCGATACTGGCCGACTACCATCTCGGCGACGGTGTCGACGGCATCGAGCTGCTGGGTCGTCTGCGTGACGGGCGTGCGCCTGCCGGTAACGCGGCGCTGATCAGCGCCGACCACGGCGCCGAGCTGGCGCTGTTGGCCCGCACCGCCGGCTACCCGTTGCTGCACAAGCCGCTGCGCCCGGCGGCACTGCGCGCGCTGCTGAGTGCTTTTCGGCGCCAGCCAAGCAGGGTGTCGGCGGCCTAAAGCGCAAGCCGGCGTTGCTCGCTTCGACTAAGGTCGAAGCGCGTCGATTGCGCGTCCGATGCTAGAACGATCGGCGAACTCCTAAGGCGCAGCCGATATTCTGGGAGCTCGGGGCCAGGGGGTAGAATGAGTCAGGGAATACATCTGAGCCAGCCTCCGGCTGATAGCCCGGCGGCCTCGAGTCTGCAGATCAGCTACCAAGTCCTGATCGTCGATGACCACCCGTTGTATCGCGCCGCGCTCAGGGGCGCGGTCGCGGCGGCCTGCACCGACAGCGAGTTTCACGAGGCCGATAGTATCGCCGGCCTGTTCGACGTTCTCGAACAGCATCCGCGCGCGGATCTGCTGCTACTGGATCTGAACCTGCCCGGCGCCTACGGTTTCAGTGCGCTGGCGCACCTGCGTGGCTCGCACCCGGAGTTGCCGATAATCGTGGTGTCGGCGACCGATGATGCGCACACCGTGCGCCAGGCACTGGCGTTCGGCGCCCAGGGCTTCGTCTCCAAGGCGGCCGATGCCGCCACTATTGGCGATAACGTGCAGGCGGTCCTGCGCGGTGAAATCGTAGTTCCTGCAGGGATGGGATCGGAAGCTGAGCCGGTGGCCGATGCCGGTGCGCTGGATGTGGCCCAGCGCCTGGCGCAGCTCACCCCACAGCAGTTCAGAGTATTCGGTCTGCTGTGCTCCGGGCGGCTGAACAAGCAAATCGCCTACGATCTGCAGATCATGGAGGCCACCGTGAAGGCACACATGACGGCCATCCTGCGCAAACTCGGTGCCTCCAACCGGACCCAGGCCGCACTGCTCGCGGCCCGTCTGGCCAGGGATCCGAGCGAAATCAGAGTCCCCCCCGAGGGAATCGACTGAGCACTACCGCTGGCCGATCGCGACCACGGTCAAATAAGAATCATTCTCAAATTCATTCTCAGGCCGACCCGCCGTCGAGCGGCGGCATTCCGGCTACGGTATAGTCGCGCGCTTCCTGACTACACCAACGCTTATTCGAAAGGGGATATCTATGAAAAGGGCTTTTGCCGTGGCGGCACTGGCAGCTGTGGTGGCTCCGTGCCTGGCATATGCGGCGCCGAAGCAGCTCAAGGTCGTTGAGACCGTCACCATCAATGCGCCGGCCGACAAGGTCTGGGCAGCCTGCAAGGATTTTGGTGGTCTCGACAAATGGCACCCGGCCATCGCCAAGGATGAGATCGTCACAGGCACCGACAACATGCCCGGCGCCGTGCGTGCGCTGTCGATCAAGGACGGTCCGGTCATCAAGGAAAAACTGCTGTCCTTCAGCGACGCGAGGCATTCGTTCACATACAAATTTGTCGATACGCCGTTTCCGATCAAGGACTATGTGTCTACGCTGCACGTGATGGCGAACAAGGACGGCACCACGCTGGTGCGCTGGTCCAGCACCTTCAAGCGCAAAAATCCGGCCGACAATCCTCCGGACGCCGAGAGCGACGCGGCCGGCGTGAAACTGATCACGGGGGTTTACCAGGGCGGTCTGGCGAACCTGAAGAAGCAGGTCGAAGGCGGCTGATAGTCCGTGTGTGATCGCAGGCAGCCGCTGGGCGGCTGCCGATGCGCTCTTTAGCGCCGGAAGGGATTACGCGCCCTTCCGGCGCTGCTGATGGCTACCTCGGCCGCTCGCTGACCAGCTGGGACACGACTGAAGGATCGGCCAGCGTCGAGATGTCCCCCAACTGCTCGGTCTCATTGGCCGCGATCTTACGCAGGATACGGCGCATGATCTTGCCGCTGCGGGTCTTCGGCAGGCCCGGTGCCCACTGGATCACATCGGGCGCGGCAAACGCGCCGATCTGATCGCGCACGATACGCAGCAGCGCGCGCCGCAACTCGTCCGAAGGATCATTGCCGGTGCTGAGGGTGACGTAGGCGTAGATGCCCTGGCCCTTGATGTCATGCGGATAGCCGACCACGGCGGCTTCGGCCACCAGCGGGTGCGAAGCCAGGGCACTTTCCACCTCTGCGGTGCCGATGCGATGCCCGGAGACATTGATCACATCGTCCACGCGCCCGGTGATCCAGTAGTAACCGTCCTCATCGCGCCGCGCGCCGTCGCCGGTGAAGTAGCTGCCGGGATAGGTGCGGAAATAGGTGTCGATGAAGCGCTGCGGATCGCGGTAAACGCTGCGCATCTGCCCCGGCCAGCTGTCGCGCAACACCAGATTACCGGCGCAAGCGCCCTCAAGCACTTTTCCGGCGGCGTCGACGATTGCCGGTTCGATGCCAAAGAACGGACGGGTGGCCGAGCCGGGTTTCAGCGCAGTCGCACCCGGCAGCGGTGTGATCAAGATGCCGCCGGTCTCGGTCTGCCACCAGGTATCTACGATCGGACAGCGGCCATCGCCCACGACGCCGTGGTACCACTCCCAGGCTTCCGGATTGATCGGCTCGCCGACGCTGCCGAGCAGCCGCAGCGACTTGCGCTGATGCTGCCGTACCCACTGATCGCCCTCGGCCACCAGTGAGCGGATCGCGGTCGGGGAGGTGTACAGAATCGTCACCTGGTGCGTGTCGCACACCTGCCAGAAGCGTCCCGGGTCGGGATATTTCGGTGTGCCCTCGAACATCAGCGTCGTGGCACCGCATGACAGCGGACCGTAGACCACGTAGCTGTGTCCCGTGACCCAGCCGACATCGGCGGTACACCAGTAGATGTCCTGGTCGCGGTAGTCGAACACGTTCTCAAACGTATAGGAAGCGAACACCAAGTAGCCGCCGGTGGTGTGCAGCACGCCTTTGGGCTTGCCGGTGGAGCCGGAGGTATAGAGGATGAACAGCGGATCCTCGGCGCCCATTTCCTCGATCGGGCAGTCGGCCGCGGCCTTGGCCATCAACTCTTCATAGGAGACGTCGCGCCCCTTGACCACCGCCACGTCGGCGCCGGTGCGCCGCACGACGACCACGGTGGCGACCGGGCTGTCGGCGCGCAGCGCGATCGCGGCGTCGACATTTCTTTTCAGCGCGATAACCTTGCCGCCGCGCAGGGCCTCGTCGGCCGTGATGACGATGCGCGAGCCGCAGTCCTCGATGCGGCTGGCAATCGACTCGGGCGAGAACCCGGCGAATATCACCGAGTGAATGGCGCCGATGCGGGAGCAGGCCAGCATCGCCACTGCGGCCTCCGGAATCATCGGCAGATAGATCGTTACGCGATCGCCCCTGCGCACCCCCAGCTCCCGCAACACGTTGGCGAAGCGGCAGACGTCGGCATGCAGCTCACGGTAGGTGATTTTGCGCGACTCCCCGGGCCGATCGCCTTCCCAGATGATCGCCACCCGATCGCCGCGCTCGGCCAGGTGCCGGTCGAGGCAGTTGTGGGCGACATTGAGCGTTCCATCCTCGTACCAGCGAATGTGAAAATCCTGAAGCCCAAAGGACACATCCTTGACCTTGGTGTAGGGGCGGATCCAGTCGAGCCGGTGTCCGACATCGCCCCAGAAGGCTTGCGGATCGCTCACACTGCGCGCGTAGTCGGCCGCGTAGCGCTTGGCATCGACCCGGGCCCGGGCCGCGAATTCGGCCGGCACCTGATACAAGCGTGTTGCATGGTCCATTCAACTTCCCCCAATCCATCGCATCGTTCGACCGTGCAGCTGAGCGGCGCGGGCAGGCGTCTTCAGTATCAGCCTGTTGCCGCCATGATACGTCAGGCCGTTTCGAGTCTGCGCGCGGCGCGCGAGCGGGTTTACTTAAGACGGCTCCCGCAGCACGGCGCGCCTCAGCAGCTCGCGGTTGTGCTGGCAGCGACGTCGCCCCACCAGCGAAAAGCCAACGCCAGGGTCACAGATGCAGGCGATCAGTACCTGCTGCTCGCGAAACAGCACCACCACCAGCTCGCCCAGCTGCAGCATCGAGTCCGCAGTACGGAATTCCAGTTGCCGCCCGGGCAGCTCGCGCATCAGCTGCCAGCTGGTTTCATGGGCCACGCGGCGCACCAGTTCGATGTTCGCCTCGCTGCCGAAGTCGGTGGCCACCGGCAGATAGCGCAGCTCGTGCAGTTGCATGCCCAGCACCCCCATGCCGAGCCCACCCGAGAGCAGCAGCCCGAACGCTGCCGCGGCGCTGACCGCCAGCGCCTCGCGCAGGTTGTGCAGGAACGCGGCGGTGACGATGAGCGCAATACAGATCGCCGCCAGATAAATGCAGAATGCGACCGGCGCGAAGTACCTCGCCCAGTCGCTGCCGTGCAGCTTGAGTCTTTCGACATACATCCTTGAGCCCGCCGGCAGCTTAGCTGCCGCCAGGGTCGCCAGTCGCCTGTCATACAACCGTCATCTGGCCGCCATAATCTGCATCGGCCGCCACCGGAACAATATCAACGACTAACGACCGACGATCTACGACCTACGTTCTACGACTGACTCCAGAGGTTACCTGTGCTGACCAGCTTGGGCATCGACGTGCCGACCGCCGTACTTTTATGTCTTGCATTGGCGCTGGCGTTGAGTTTTGAATTCGTCAATGGCTTCCACGACACCGCCAATGCGGTGGCCACGGTCATTTACACCAACTCTTTGAAACCGCCGGTGGCCGTGGTGTGGTCCGGGTGCTGGAACCTGATCGGCGTGTTGACTTCCTCAGGTGCTGTCGCCTTCGGTATCGTGGCGCTGCTGCCGGTCGAACTGGTGATCAACGTCGGCTCCGGCGCCGGCTTTGCCATGGTATTCGCACTACTGGTCTCGGCGATCATCTGGAACCTCGGCACCTGGTACCTCGGGTTGCCGGCCTCCAGTTCGCATACCCTGATCGGCTCGATTGTCGGTGTCGGGCTGATGAATTCGCTGCTGAGCCCGGATGCGGCCTTCGGCGACGGTGTCAACTGGTCCAAGGTCGCCGACACCGTCAAGGCACTGATATTTTCGCCACTGATCGGTTTCGTGCTGGCAGGCTTGCTGCTGCTGCTGGCGAAAGCGCTGCTGCGGCGCCCCGAGCTGTACCAGGCTCCAACCGGCAAAGCCCCGCCACCATGGTGGATCCGCGGCCTGCTGGTGCTGACCTGCACCGGCGTCAGCTTTGCTCATGGATCGAACGACGGCCAGAAGGGCATGGGTCTGATCGTGCTCATTCTGGTGGGCATCGTGCCAGCCGCATTCGCGCTGAATATGAGCGCCAGCGCCGGCTCGCTGCAGCAGCTGGAGGCGTCTGCGGTGGTGTTCTCGCAATCATTCGGGCCAGCGGCGGCAGTCGGCGCCAGCGCTGGCGAGACAGACATCGCCCACAAGCAATTGACGGCGTACCTGCGCACCGGACACGTGAGCGACACCACGCTGCCGGCGCTTGCGCTGGCGAACGCTCGCGTGGCGGCGGGCCTGAATGGCATCAAGGAGCTCTCGACCGTGCCGGCGATGCAACGTCGCTCACTGCGGCTCGACATCTACCTGGTATCGGAAACCCTGGCGCGCATGATCAAGGCCAAGCAGCTGCCCACGATGGTGGATGCCAAGGCGGCGGCCGACTACCAAAAGTCGCTCAAGGGGCTGACCAACTATATTCCGCTGTGGGTAAAGGTGGCGGTCGCGCTGGCACTGGGTTTCGGCACCATGATCGGCTGGAAGCGCATCGTAGTCACGGTGGGCGAGAAGATCGGCAAGGCGCATCTGACCTACGCGCAGGGCGCCTGCGCCGAGCTGGTCGCGTTCGGCACCATCGAGGCGGCCGATATTCTCGGACTGCCGGTCAGCACTACCCACGTACTGTCCTCGGGTATCGCCGGCACGATGGTCGCCAACGGCTCCGGGATTCAGAAAGAGACGGTGCGCAACATCATCCTGGCCTGGGTGCTCACCCTGCCGGTGTGCGTGTTGCTGGGCGCGGCGCTGTTTGCGGCCGGTCTGTTCTTCGTGCTGCGCGTGGCCGGCGTGCCATAAGCCGACCCTGACGTTCGGCGGCTTCAGGACACCCGCATGCTGACCGCCGCATTGTCCCGCGCCGGGTAGAAACGCTTCAGCGCCAACACCGTGAACAGCGCAAACGCCACCAGCACCAGTCCCTGGGCGATGACAAACGGAGGCTCGGTTCCGGTAGGTGCCAGCGGCTGCAGCAGCGGCAGCTTCTGAAACGCCTGAACCACGGCCACGAACACGTTGAAATACAGCGCCAGCATGGCGGTGACGATGTAGATCCAGCGCCAGGATCCGGCCAGGTGGTAGGAGTAGCGGGCGAGAATCGCCAGCACCAGCAGCAGCAGCGAGATCAGGCCGATCACGTGCGGCGGTCCAAATGTTGCGGAGTGAAACAGGAACCCGGTCACGCTGGTCGCCACAGTGGTGGCCAGAAACAGCGCAGTCCAGGCGTCGAGCCTGTTGCGTGCCCACATGCCGGCCATCACGATAAGGCCGGAGACAATACCGATCAGGCTCAAGATCACGTGGAACAGCGTGAACGAGGCGGTCGACATTCCCAGTATCATCGCAGCTTCCTCCGGTCGGTTATGCTTCCCCGCTGCCGTGCCGCGCCCTTTAGGACCTGATGTGTCCTGCCGGCCTCATGCTCAACTGCATCGTATCATCGGGTGAAGCACATGAGAAAATTGCCGGCGTGCTGCCTGGGGCTGTGTTCGCTGCTTGTCTGTGCTCTGTGCCGTCCGTGCGTGGCGGCGACGCTGAACGCGGTATCGCGCACGGATCTGTGCGTCACCCAAGGCAGCGTCGAGCCGGCGTCGGGTCGAAGGCTGTCGGTCAAGGCTCCCAAGCTGCGCGCCTACGTCAATCAGCCGTCGGCCGAGGCTGCCGAGATCCGCTTTACCTATCTGGGCGCCACGAGCAGCGAGGCGCGCCTGGACTCCGGCGAGTCGCGTCGCCAGTTCGGACTCAAGCTGCGCGCCGAGGATGCCTGTAACCTGGTCTACGTCATGTGGCGCATCGAGCCCCAGTCGCGACTGGTGGTATCGCTCAAGCGGAACCCCGGCCAGCACGCCAGCGCCGAGTGCGGCAACCGCGGCTACCAGAACCTGAAACCGCGATACAGCGCGCCGATTCCGGCGCTGGCGTCCGGGCAATCGCACCGTCTGCGCGCCAACCTGCAGGGCGATGAGCTCAGCGCCGCCATCGACGATAGGATCGTGTGGCAGGGGGCGCTCGGGGAGGCGGCAGCAGGGCTGCAGGGACCAGCCGGCGTACGCTCCGATAATGCACAGTTGGTGTTCGAGCTGGCGGTGAATGCCGCTGCAGCGAGGTCCGCTGCCGCGCCGGCCTGCAGATCGGGAGCGCAGGAATCCGACTAGTGCTGGCGGCCCTTGGTTGAAGAAATCTTCGATCGACGCCAGACTAATACTTAGACTTAGTCTAAGTAACGCCGGTACCCGTCCCGGCGGCGAATCACCAGCCAGGATAGTTAGGGCCGTTGCAACTGAACATGCTGACTATTCGATCCGCTAACGCCGGCATGACCCGTGTCTGTGCCGCGCTGCTGCTTGCATGCGCCAGCGCCCGCGCCGCGACCGCGGTCGACAATGCAGGGACGGCGGCCAACGCATCGACCACGGCCAGCGTGGCGGCCGCCGACGGCGCGGCGACCGCCGCCTTCAGTCTCGAGCCGGTCGTGATCACGGCGACTCGGGTGCCGGCGGCCAGTGCGGATCTGCCGATGTCGATCGACCTGATCGGCCGGCAACAGATCAGGGAGGGCCAGTTGCTGGTGAATCTGTCCGAGCCGCTGATTGGTGTGCCGGGTGTGAATGCTCAAAATCGCCAGAACTACGCGCAGGATCTGCAGATATCGGTGCGCGGCTTTGGCGCCCGCTCGAGCTTCGGAGTGCGCGGAGTGCGCCTGTATGCCGACGGTATTCCCGGCACGATGCCCGATGGCCAGGGGCAATTCTCCAATTTCGATCTCGGCTCCGCCGATCGGGTCGAGATATTGCGCGGGCCGTTCTCGGCGCTGTACGGCAACTCATCCGGCGGTGTGATCTCAATCTTCACGCAGGACGCACCACCGGGTACGCGCGTTGACGCCACCGCCGAGTACGGCAGCTTTGACACGCAGCGTTACGCGCTGGAGGTGATGCGCGGGGCGCCTGGCGCGCTCAATCTTGTGGTGGACGCGTACCACTTTGCCACCGACGGCTATCGCGACCACAGCGCGGCCGAGCGCAGTGTCTTCAATGCCAAGGTCGACTGGCGGCTGGATGATTCCTCCAGCCTGACGCTGATCGCCAATGCGATCGACCTGCCGAATGCGCAGGATCCGCTGGGATTGACCAGCGCGCAGCTCGCCAGCGATCGTGAGCAGGCCGGCGCCAATGCCATCGCCTACAACACGCGCAAGTCAGTGCAGCAGGAGCAGCTTGGCGCGCACTATGAGCGCACCCTGAGCGCGACCGATCAGCTGAGCGCCATGCTCTATGGCGGTGGCCGCGACACCACGCAGTATCAGGCGATCCCCAAAGCCACTGAGGGTTCGCCCACGAATCCGGGTGGGGTGATTGCGCTGGTGCATGGCTACTATGGTGCGGACGTGCACCTGACCGATCAGCGCCGCGTAGCGGACACACCGTTGCAGATCACCGTCGGGGCGAGCTACGACGATCTGACCGAGGGACGCCGTGGCTATCTGAATTTCATCGGCAACGAGCTCGGGATCGAAGGTGCGCTGCGCAAGGATGAGACCAATACGGTCTATGACCTGGACGAGTACCTGCAGCTGCAGTGGGACCCGGCTCAGCGCTGGCGGCTGGAAGCGGGAGTGCGCAACAGCGTGGTGGAGGTTGCCTCCGACGATCATCTGATCGAAGCCGGCGCACCCAGCGAAAGCGGCGTGCGCTATGGCAGCGTCAACCCGGTCGCCGGATTGACCTACCGTGCCGCTGCGCACCTGGATCTGTACGGCTCTTACGGCAAGGGTTTTGAAACTCCCACACTGGACGAGCTCGCCTACCGCTCCACCAACGGCAGTCTGCCGGGCCTGAACTTCGCGCTGAAGACCGCCCGCAGCGACAACTACGAGCTCGGGCTCAAGGCCGGCACAACCAGCATGCGCGCCACACTGGCCGGTTTTTATATCCACACCGAAGATGAGCTGGCGGTACAGTCGGATGCCGCCGGTCGTTCGGTCTACCAGAACATTCCGGCTACGCAGCGCCGCGGCGTGGAGGCCGAATTCCAAAGCGACTGGGGCCACGGATTCAGCAGCCAGTTGGCCTACACCTACATTCAGGCGCTGACGCTACAGTCCTATACCACCTGCATCGTCGTGCCCTGCGTGCCGGTGGAAGTCGGCGCCGGCCATAGGATCCCCGCCGTTCCGGCCGATACGCTGTACGCCGGGCTGACCTGGCGGCGTGCGCCGCATGACTTCTGGGTCACACTCGAGGGAATCGGCCGTGCCCAGCTGTACGCCAATGATCTCGATAGCCAGGCCGCCGCCGGCTACTGGCTGGCCAATCTGCAGGCTGGCATCGAGCAGCAGCGATCGCTCTGGGATTTCACTGAATCGCTGCGCCTGGACAACATCGGCAACCGCAGTTACGTTGGCTCGGTGATCGTCAATGAAACCAACATGCGCTACTACGAGCCGGAACCCGGCCGCACGGTGTACCTCATGGTCACCGTATCGCATCGCTGAACCATGAAGCTCCTGCGTTACGGTCCTGCGGGTCAGGAGCGGCCTGGTGTGCTTGGGCCCGATGGCGTGATGCGCGATCTGTCGGACAGGCTGCCTGACCTGACCCCCGAGCAACTCGCTCCCGATGCGCTGCGAAGGCTCTCGGGGCTCGATTGCAGTACCCTGCCGGCGGTGGCCGGTCAGCCGCGCCTGGGCGTTCCGGTCGCCGGAATTCGCAAGTTCATCGCGGTAGGATTCAACTACGCCGATCACGCCGCTGAGGCTGGCCTGCCGGTTCCGCAGGAGCCGGTGTTGTTCACCAAGGCCATCAGCTGTCTGAATGGGCCGAACGATGCCGTGCTGCTGCCCAGGGGATCGCGCAAATCGGACTGGGAGGTCGAACTCGGCGTCGTCATCGGAACGCGGGCGCGCTATGTGGATCAGGCCGACGCGCTCAAGCATGTGGCCGGCTACTGTGTCGTCAACGACATCAGCGAGCGCGAATACCAACTCGAACGCGGTGGCACCTGGGACAAGGGTAAGGGCTGCGATACGTTCGGACCGGTCGGCCCGTGGCTGGTCACCGCCGATGAAGTCGCTGACCCGCAGAATCTGCAGTTGTGGCTGGAGCTGAACGGACAGCGCCGCCAGAGCGGGAATACGCGCACCATGATCTTCGGTGTCGCGGCGCTGGTGGCCTACATCAGCCGCTTCATGACGCTCGAGCCCGGCGACCTCATCACGACCGGCACGCCTCCGGGCGTCGGCATGGGAATCAAGCCAGCGCCCGTGTATCTGCAGGCCGGCGACCAGATGCGACTTGGAATCGAAGGCCTCGGAGAGCAGACGCAGCGGGTTGTCGCCGGCTCGGGGAACTAGCACCACCCTGATGCCTGCCACCCTGGCGGCTGCAGCCGGCGCCGCCAAACGGCGGCCGAACCTACAATCACCCGCATGACTGTACTGTGGCAATTCTTCAAGCTGTCTTCGCCGCTGTACGGCCTGGTGGCTGCCGGCTACCTGGTGGCGCGCCTGCCATGGTGGCGGCCGGAATGGAGCCACCGCATTTCGAGCCTGGTATTCGCGATAGCGCTGCCCGCCATGCTGTTTCAAGTGATGAGCCACCAGAGTTCGCTGCCGGCAGCGCACGGTCGCATTCTGATCGCCTACTTCGGCAGCTGCGTGATCGTGTTTGTGATCGGCCGCGCGGCTGCCGCGTGGCTGTTCAGCCTCGATGGCGCCTCGCAGTCGGTGTTCGGGCTGGGAGGCGTGTTCTCCAACATCGTACTGACCGGACTGCCGATCGCGAAGCTCGCCCTGGGCGCGGCCGCGATCCCGGTGGTGGCGCTGTTACTGGTGTTCAACGCTCTGATCCTGTGGACGCTGGTCAGTGTATCGGTCGAATGGTCGCGACACGGTTCTTTCAGTCCTTCTGGATTCGCCAAGACGGCGTGGAGCCTGCTGAGGAATCCGATCATCATCGCGATCATTGTCGGTTCCGCGGTCGGCCGCTTGGGTCTGCGGCTACCGGCAATGGCCGACGGCGCGTTGCTGGCGGTCGGAAACGTAGCCGCACCCGCCGCGCTGCTGGCCATGGGCATGGGACTAGCTGCGTTTCCGATCAAGCAGCAATGGGCATCCGCCCTGACGGTCTGCGCGCTCAAGCTGCTGGTGCAGCCGCTGGTGGTGTGGTCGCTCGCGATCGCGCTGGCACTGTCGGCGGTGGAGTTGCGGGCGCTGGTGCTGGTGGCGTCGATGGCTGTCGGAGTCAATGTGTATCTGATGTCGGTGCAGTTTCGGGCGATTCAGGGCACGATCGCCAGCAGCATCGTGCTATCGAACGTGTTTGCGGCGTTTACGACGCCGCTGCTGCTGGCGGCCGTGCATGCAACGACCTGATCAAGACGATTTCTATCATGGATGTTAGTGTTTATATAACAATGCGTTACGAGATATTTATAAACTTAATCATGCCCCAAGTTTCGCTGACTAGGCTGCATGCCGGTGAGTGAAGAGGCGAACCCGGTGCCGTGCGAGCCGCAGTCTGCGGTCACGCCGACGCCGGCCGCCGCAACTCGCAGGCATGGCCAGGCCGGCGGCGCATTGCTGGGCCTGTCGGCGCTGGGCATCGTGTTTGGCGACATCGGCACCAGCCCGCTGTATACGCTCAAGACGGTTCTCAACCTCACCGGCGACCATCCGGCGCCCTCGGCCGTCCTGGGGGTCCTGTCGCTGATTGTGTGGACACTCGTGATCATCACCACGGTGAAATACGTGATCATCGCGATGAGTATCGACAACGACGGCGAAGGCGGCATTCTGGCGCTGATGTCGCTGCTGGCGCTGAAGAAACATCAACGGCCGGCGATTGTTGCGGTAGGGCTGTTCGGCGCCGCGCTGATCTACGGCGACGGGGCGATCACGCCGGCCATCTCGGTGCTGTCGGCAGTCGAAGGCTTGGACATCGCGCTGCCGGCACTGCACCCCTACATCCTGCCCGCGGTGGTGGCCATCCTGATCGCGCTGTTTGCCTTGCAGCCCACCGGCACGTCGCGCATCGGACACGCCTTTGGCCCGGTGATGGCGCTGTGGTTCGTGTCCATTGCGGCGCTGGGCGTGTGGGGCATCGCGCAGCATCCGGCGGTGCTGGTCGCCGTGAATCCGCTGTACGGACTGCGATACCTGTTTTCGCACGGCTATGCCAGCTTCCTGGTCCTGGGCGCCGTGTTCCTGTGCGTGACGGGAGCGGAGGCACTGTATGCGGACATGGGTCATTTCGGCGCGCGGCCGATCCGCCTCGCCTGGTCCGCGATTGTGTTTCCGAGCCTGGTGCTGAACTACGCCGGGCAGGCGGCGATCGTCCTTGCGGGTGCCTCCACCAGCGACAACATCTTTTTCCGGCTGTGCCCACCGTCGTTATTGCTGCCGCTGGTGGTGCTGGCGACGCTGGCGACCATCATCGCCAGCCAGTCGATCATCACCGGCGCGTTCTCGATGACGCGCCAGGCGATCCAGCTCGGCTGGCTGCCGCGCCTGCGCATCAAACAAACCTCGGAGGTTGGCTACGGCCAGATCTACGTCGGTGCCATCAACTGGCTGCTCATGGTGGTGACCGTGGGGTTGGCGCTGTCGTTCGGCAAGTCCGACAACCTCGCTGCCGCTTACGGTATTGCGGTGTCGCTCACCATGCTGATGACCTCGGCGCTGCTGTTCATGGCGATGCGCGAGATCTGGGGCTGGAGCCTATGGACCAGCGCCGCGCTCGCCGGCGCACTGTTGTGCGTCGACGGCGCGTTCTTTGCCGCCAACCTGGTAAAGGTGGCCGACGGTGGCTACGTGCCGCTGCTGCTCGCCGGCGTCATCTACGGCCTGATGTGGGTCTGGCATCGCGGATCGGTCGCCATGACGCGAGCGGCCAGCCAGACGCTGATCCCGGTCGGCGAATTCATGGCCGACGTCAAGGCCAGGCAGGTGCCGCGCGTGCCCGGGACCGCAGTGTTCATCTCCCGCACCTCGCGTGACACGCCACCGGTGATGCGCTGGCACGTGCAGAAGAATCGCGCCCTGCACCAGAAGCTGTTCGTACTGAAAGTGATTACGGAGTCGGTGCCGTGGATCGAGGAGCAGCAGCGTCTCACGGTCACTGAACTGGCGCCGGATTTCTGGCGTGCGACCGCGCACTACGGCTTCATGGAGCGGCCCGATATCCCGCACTTGCTGCAGCAGACTCCGGCGTTCGGCTGTGCGCTGCAGCTCGACGACGTCACCTACTACGTCGGTCATGAAACCATCGTGCGGGCCGAGGACGGCCACGGGCTGTCGGCATTCGAGGAGAAGCTGTACGCAGCCATGGCGAGGAACGCTACCCACATCAGCGATTTCCTGCGCCTGCCGAGCGACGGGGTGGTCGAGATCGGGCGCCAGATCGCGATCTGAAAGTCTACAGCCCCAGCTCGCTCAATCCCGGATGATCGTCGGGCCGCCGGCCCAGCGGCCACAAGTACTTGCGCTCGGATGGCGCGATCGGCAGATCGTTGATGCTGGCGTAACGGCGCGCCATGTAGCCCGCCGCGTTGAATTCCCAGTTCTCGTTGCCAAAGCTGCGATACCACTGGCCCGAGTCGTCGTGCCACTCGTAGGCGAAGCGCACCGCGATGCGATTTCCAGCACAGGCCCACAGCTCCTTGATCAGGCGATAGTCCAGCTCCCTGGCCCACTTGCGCTGCAGGAACTGCCGTACCTGCTCGCGGCCGATGGGAAATTCGGCGCGATTGCGCCAGCGGGTGTCCTCGGTGTAGACCAGCACGACGCGATCCGGATCGCGCGTGTTCCACGCATCCTCGGCCATGCGCACCTTCTGCGTGGCACTGTCGGGTGTGTACGGCGGCAGCGGCGGCTTACTGTCCATATCGATCCCTGGTGTGAGACCTGCTGCGCGAGTTTACGCAATAATAGCTCCGGACCAATAATGTGGAAATCGCGCATGACCCAGCAGCGGAACAAGCAGTTGCCTCTCATCGTCGGCCACCCGGCTTTGGTGATGATCGACTTTCAACGCGATATGTACCTGCCCGCCGATGTAGGCGGCATCCCGCGCATGGCCGGCGCCGAGCAGCGTGTGCCGCGCGCCCGGGCCCTGGTGGACGCGGCGCGCAGGCACGGCGTGCCGGTGATCTTCATTCAGGAGGTGCATCGTCCCGATCTGATTGACTTCGGCCGCGAGCTCGACGGACAGGAGGGTGTGCATTGCATCGAGGGCCAACGCCTGACCGAGATCGCGGCCGAGGACGTCGACTATCGTCCAGGCGATTACTTCGTCCCCAAGCGTCGCTACTCGGCCTTCTTCGGCACCGACCTGGAGATCCTGCTGAAGGGCCTCAAAGCCCAGACGCTGATCCTGACCGGCGGACTCACCGATGTCTGTGTGCATTACACCTTCGTCGACGCCCACCAGCATGACTATCATTGCCGCGTGGTGGAGGATTGCGTCGGCGGTTCCGGCCAGGAGGCGCACGAGGCATCGCTGCGGGCCATGGAGTACCTGCAGACCGGTGCGCGCTGCAGCAGTGTCGCGGTGCTCGAGGCGTTCGCGGCATTGAAGCCGGCGCGCGTGGCCTGAGCATGGCGCTGCCGGTGGCCGATTGCTGGTTCGAGTTCGAGCGTATCTCCGACGACATCACCCGCATTTGGGAACCACACGCCATCCGGCTGATGCAATGTAACGTCTGGCACGTGCGCGGCAGAGATCGCGACCTGCTGGTCGATACCGGCTTCGGCATCGCGAGCCTGCATCAGGCGGCAAAATACCTGTTCGACAAACCGCTGAGCGCCGTGGCAACCCACGCTCATATCGATCACGTGGGTTCGCTGCACGAATTTCAAGTGCGCATCATTCACCGTGCCGAGGCGGCCGATATTGCGCTGGCTTCAGCCAACTACAGCCTGCTCCGCAAGGATCACGACCCAGCTATCATGGCGTCGATCGAGCGCGCCGGCTACGAGGTCGCGGCCAGCTTCATCACCGCCGTGCCGCACGCGGCGTTTGATCTGTCCGAATTTACCCGTGCGGCGGCTCCGGCCACCCGCACCGTGGAGGAGGGCGACGTCATCGATCTGGGCGACCGCGTGTTCGAAGTGTTGCACCTGCCGGGTCATTCCCCCGGCAGTATCGGTTTGTGGGAAGCCGCCAGCGGCAC
>Ga0302324_100010526_pt1 | contig 19137 bp, 22 predicted proteins | sample Palsa_T0_1_FD_201949 | JGI IMG/M metagenome (GOLD analysis project Ga0302324, IMG submission 201949) | Peat permafrost microbial communities from Stordalen Mire near Abisko, Sweden - Palsa_T0_1 | ecosystem: Environmental > Terrestrial > Soil > Palsa > Peat permafrost | place: Sweden: Abisko...
AATCTGTGGGATAAGCTTCCCCTGGAGAGCACGACATCATCGCTGAGTTCGCTGGTTACTCTCTCCACGCCGGGAATCGCTGCCGATTCGAATGGCCTTTTCCACGGGATCGGCGATCACGCCTCGAATTCGTTTAGCATCGACGGCCAGCCGATTACTGACCAGCAGAGCAAAGTCTTTTCCAACCAGCTTCCGGTTGACTCGATGGAATCCATGGAAGTGATCTCGGGTGCGCCGCCGGCAGAATTCGGAGGCAAGACCAGTGTTGTGATTGTTGCCACCACACGATCGGGCCAGGGCGTGACCACACCCCATGGCAGCGTGTCCGCTTCATACGGTTCCTTTGGAACGGAGAATCTGGAGGCCGAACTGGCGTACGGCGGGAAGACGTGGGGGAACTTCATCTCCGCGAACGGTATGAACACCGGCCGCTTTCTGGATCCGCCAGAATTCGCGGTGTACCACGACAGGGGCAATGAAGAGAATTTGTTCGACCGCGTGGACTATCAACTCACGCCCGGCGACTCTATTCACCTGAACTTCGGCTACAGCCGGAGTTGGTTTCAGACACCGAATAACCTCGATGCCGAGAACGGGACGCCATGGACTGGACTGTACGGGATTGAGCCGCAAATGGCGCTGAACGGCATCGGCCCGGACGGAAATCCAGTAGGAGCGACGGACCAAGTCTCAAAGATTGGGACGTTCAACTTCGCGCCATCGTGGACCCACGTGGTAAATACGCACACCGTATACACTCTGGGCGCATACGTACGCCGTGACGATTACAACTACTATCCCAGCAGCGATCCCTTCGCCGACCTCGGCCCACCCAGTCTTCAGCGACAGTCCGTGGGTCAGTTCCGCACGCTGACCAACGCGGGGCTGCGGACCGACCTCTCCTACGTGAAAGGGATTCACCAGATCAAGGCTGGAGCCACCTACTCACAAACGTTTCTCAACGAGCACGAAACCATCGGGATTGTGGATCCAACCTACAACGCACCCTGCATAATTTCAGAACCTGTGACTTCAGTGAATCCATACCCATGGGTTGCAGCGCCGGGATACACTCCCGCGGACTGCCCCGCCATAGGCGGCACCGCCCCGTTACAGGCAAACGTTGCCGCCAACCCGAACGCGCCTGGCAACCAACTCTCGCCCCCCGGCGCTGGTCCTGCAGGTTACCCGAGCCTCCTTTACCCTCTTTACAACACCAATATGATTGATGGGCAACCTGCGGACCTGGCTCCCTACGACTTGACCCGTGGTGGAGTCCCTTACATCTTCAACGGCCACACCGACATCAAGGAACTCGCCCTGTACGTGCGAGATAACATCACCGTAGGAAACTGGTCTTTGAACCTCGGTTTACGCGGTGATCGCTACAACGGGATCACCATTGGACAGCAACTCGAACCTCGTGTTGGAGCGGCTTACAACATTAAGAAGACCAACACGATCGTCCGCGTTTCCTACGCCCGCACCCTGGAATCTCCTTTCAACGAAAATCTGATACTTTCCAGCGAAGGATGCGGCAACTCTATCTTAGCTCCGCTGCTTCTCTGCACCGCGCCCGTAGCCAATCCGTTGAGCGTTGGCTTTCGCAACGAGTTCCACGCTGGCCTGGAGCAGGCTTTCGGCAAATACCTGGTCTTTTCCGGCGAGTGGATCTCGAAGTACACGCACAACGGCTTCGACTTCAGCGTTCTCGGCAACACGCCGATCACTTACCCCATTGAATGGCACAATTCGAAGATTCCCGGATATGCGGGGCGCATAAGCGTGCCTGAGGTCCACGGATTCTCGATGCTCACGGTCTTATCCACCGTGGCGGCCCGGTTCTTCCTTCCCCAGGTCGCCGGAGCCGGTGCGACCGTGGGGGGGCCTGCCGGAACGGCATTCCGCATCGACCACGACGAAAAGTTCAACCAGACGACCCACTTCCAGTACCAACCCTGGAAGCGCGGTCCCTGGATGGGCTTCAACTGGCGCTATGACAGCGGACTGGTGGCTGGGGCAACGCCCTGCTTCGGACTAGCTGCAAACAATGATTGCCCGCAATCAGTCGTTATCAATGATGTGCCAAACGTGAGCATGATGGCTGCCAACGTGGGGTTTGTGCCCATTTCTGCCGATCAGGAGGCGGAAGCTGGGCTCAGTTGCAATGGCGTCCGGGCAACCCCGACGGCCCCGTTGCCTTACAATTGCCCCGCATCGCAGTTCAGCTCTGCACTCGTAGACGTTCCCAAACCAGGAGCCGAACAAGACGATCACAACCCGCCGCGCATCGTTCACCGAAATCTCTTTGACATGTCGGTGGGCCATGACAATCTGTTCCACGGAGACAAATACAAAGTCAGCCTGCAACTGACTGCCATCAACCTCGCCAACAAATTCGCACTCTACAACTTCCTTTCAACCTTCAGCGGCACGCATTACGTCACACCGCGCGCGCTCACGGCTCAACTCGGGTTTCACTTCTAGAAATGCTTCCCTGTCGAGAAGGACGGTACGGTCGAAACCGTACCGCCCTTTTTGGGAAGCCTTCATCATCGAATGCCATGAAGCGGTCGAAATTCAACGATTGGAGGGTTATGAACACTCTCGTGAGTAGCCACTAGTGCTTGTCATCTCACGAGTCGGGCCTATGACCGATGGCAACATCATTTGGTCGTCGCCCTGTAGTTTTGTTCTTCTGACGGGAAGTGAGGTACAGTTTCCAAAGTGGCTATGAGAACACCAATTTCGATATTTCTTTTGGGGGCTCTGCTGGTCGGGAATTTGACCCCGACGGGTGTGTGCGCACTGATGTGCCAACACCACTCCCGTGTGGGAGGTCAGCAGCATTGTGTTCAGCCTCCGGGCGCTATGCCAGGAATGGCCCACAATCACTCTGCCACGCATCACCATGCGCTGGCAGACGTGACTGCCGCTGTGGAGGCGCCATCGTGCCAGACAGAGTGTGCCAAGGGTGAACGGCTCAGCGTTGCAAGAAAGCTTGTTCCTGCGGTGACAAGAATCCCGACAGGTGTTGTAGTCTTGGATACGACCTCCAAGTTTCTGCTGGCGCGTCCTGTGGCTGCATGGAGTCTGGATAGCGGACCGCCGTCCGCCTTCTTGCCACACACCGTCTCTCACGGCATTCTTCGCATCTGATTTATCCCCTCTCTTCTAGATCGGTATAGCCACGACCTGATGTTGCTTTGGCTTGGCTGTGCGTCTCTGTTCGATCCAATGTCATTGAACGGCTATGGACAGTGGGGTCCATCAATTCTTGAAGAGGAAGAACAATGAAGAACAGGCGTGATTTTCTTAGAAGTGCTTTTGGACTGAGCGCCGGCTTGGCGGCAGCCCCTCGACTGCTTGCAACACCAACTCAAACGAACGGGGAAAACATGGAGATGGCACATACGCGCCATGCTAGTGCGCAAAGTCGAGGGGTCGTTTCCGTTGAAACTCCGGACGTGCCACAACTCCCTTATCGCATCGTCGATGGCACGAAGGAGTTCCATCTCATCGCCGAACCGGTAAAGCAGGAGCTGATTTCCGGTAAGGTCGTAAATCTCTGGGGGTACAACGGCAGCGCTCCCGGTCCGACGATTCAAGTGATCGAGGGGGATCGGGTCAGGATCATCGTGGACAACCATCTTCCAGAACCCACGTCGATGCACTGGCATGGATTTGAGATTCCGGTAGAAGTGGATGGGGCGCCGGGAAGCAGCCAAGATCCGATTCCGCCAGGCGGCCGTTTCGTGTATGAGTTTGCCCTTCACCAGTCGGGAACGTTCTTTTACCACTCGCACATGGCGATGCAGGAAATGATGGGGATGATCGGGGCTTTCATCATGCATCCGAAAAAAAACTACTCACTTCACGTAGACAGAGACTTCGCGATCATCCTTCAGGAATTCGCAATCCTTCCCAATAATCCCATTCCCAATTCCATGAATATGGAGTTCAACTGGCTAACTCTCAATGGCAAGTCGGGTCCAGCGACTACTCCCCTGATCGTTCGCCTGAACGATCGCGTCAGAGTGCGCTTTATCAACCTGGGCATGGATCATCATCCGATTCACCTGCATGGGCACACATTCGTCGTCACCGGCACGGAGGCAGGCCGACAACCCCAATCGACTTGGGGGCCGGGAAATACGGTGCTAGTGGGAGTCGCGCAATCTCGGGATGTCGAATTTGTAGCCAACAATCCCGGCGACTGGATGATCCACTGCCACCTGCCACACCACATGATGAACCAGATGTCGTCAGTAGTGGGTCCGATGACCCGACGGGGCGGCGGAATGCCTGCGGGGTTGGGCATGGAAGAAGGAATGGGAATTCTGCGGGAGGGACATGCCACCTCCGAGGACAAGGGTCCGAGTTTGGGTCGTGGTATGGGAGTTGGGTCCACTCGCGACGGGACCGCCGGCAACGGACCACAGGCGACCCAGCAGGCCGGACAGTCGATGAGCAATAGGCCTGGAATGGAGCAAGGGGCCATGCCCGGCATGCAAAACAAAACAATGCAAATGACGGCGCCGGAAGTGACCAAGAATGCCAAATCAGTGCCGGGGTTCCCGCAGGATGCCTTCATGGAAGGGCCAGCGATGGCGATGGACAAGATGGTGGAAAAGCCGGAGAACTACGGACTTCGTCCGGGTTGGAGCGGATTCATGCAGGGGATGATGACTTTCCTACGAGTCTTTACGCCTGAGATGTACGACAAGGTGATGGCTTTGCGGGAACAGCAGACGAACAGACCGGAGCCCATGCCAGAAATGGAGCACCCCCACCAGGAGTAGCTGGATGAAATTCGTTCGAAAGGAGCGCCCAGTGCAATCACTACATCTTCCGGCATGGCTCACCGTGAGGGCCGGCATTTTGTTAACTGTCATCGTGGTATCGCCACTTGCATCAGGTCAGGATCAGCCGGTGTCGACTGCTCCAACACGGGCAGTCGCAACCTCGGCGCCGGATCAAGTAGGATCGGAATCCGGCTTGACGCTGGCTGAGTTGGAACAAATGGCTTTTAGTGGCAATCCAACTTTGGCCCAGGCTGCTGCTGAAGTCCGCGCTGCGACTGCTCGAAAGCTACAAGGTGGACTCTATCCCAATCCTACTTTTGGCTATGAGGGGGACCAGATACGAGGTGGAATCCAGGGCGGAGGCGAACAAGGGTTCTTCGTCAGTCAGGACATCGTTCTTGGGGGTAAGCTCGGTCTTAACCGCAGCATTCTCGAACAGGGAAAAAGGCAGGCCCTAGTCGAAGCCGAGGAGCAGCGCCAGCGCGTGATCAACAACGTACGAATGCTTTACTACCAGGCGCTGGCCGCGCAAGAGTTGGTCGACCTTCGTCACAAACTCAGCCAACTTGCTCAAGATGCCGTCGAAACCTCACACCAGCTTGGCAACGTGGGCCAGGCAGATCAACCGGACATCCTTCAGGCGGAGGTCGAAGGGGAACAGGAGGAGTTAGCTGTTGCGGCAGCTGAGCAGAAACAGAACCGTGTCTGGCGAGAGTTAGCGGCAATGATCGGGAAGCCGAAGATTGCGCTCGTACACCTCGCCGGCAATCTCGAGGACTTGCCTGGAGGGAATCCTGACGAGTGGTTGCGGGCGATGGTCGAGGACAGTCCGGCAGTGAAGATCGCGCAATTGGAAGTGCTGAAAGCGGAGGCATCGGTTGCGCGTGCGAAGCGTGAACCGATACCCAACCTGCAACTTCGCGGTGGCCTCCAAAAGAACCTGGAGTTGGAGGCGATGACAAACCACGCCATCGGCCTGCAAGGTTTTGCCGAAGTGGGTGTTGAAATCCCTATATTCAATCGAAATCAGGGAAACGTTGGGGCCGCAAAAGCCGACTTCGAGCGATCGCAACAGGAAGTTCAGCGGGTTCGGCTGGTCCTGCAGGAACGTGCGGCCGCTCTTCTCCAAAACTATGCGACTTCGCGTTTAACGGTAGAAAGGTACCATGACCGTATGATTCCGCGTGCGAGGAAAGCATACGAACTGTACTTGAAGAGCTACAGCGGGATGGCGGCTGCCTATGCTCAGGTGCTAATCGCCCAGCGGACCCTGTTCCAGCTTCAGGCAAATTACGTCACTGCCCTGGAGAACGTTTGGGTGAATTTGGTCGCCTTGCAGGGTTTCCTTCTGAGTGATGGCCTGGAGTCGCCGGGCGATGCCGGCGAAATGGATCGGCCAGTTGGTAAATTCAGCGCGCCCTCGCCGACCACAGCCACCCAGCCTGAGTGAGGAGAGATATGAGAAAAGGCAGAGTTATCTTCCTTCTTGTGGTTGCGGCTACTGACCGGTATGCCAGCATGGGGTGCGGAAGAGAAAGACGAAGTTCGAGGCAGGCGCATATCTGGGGCTTCACAGGCAACCCGCTCTTTACGAATTCCGTTGCAGCGCCTGCCTATCCGCGCCAGGAACGAGAGGAATCCGTTCCTTCCATCTCCTGATGTGCTGGCCGAAGCCAGGGCACATTTCGCCGACCATTGCGCCTTCCGCCACGCAAACGACGGTAGCGGCAAAACGGAGATTGGTCAAAAGACCGTAAAGGATCTTAAGGTCGGCGATCGAGTCGTAATCCATGCAACCGGACCAGAGGACAAGTTGGTTGCCTCCGAAGTACGCTTCGGAAGTATGCCGAAGGAGGGAATGTCAGGCGTGGACCACACACATCCGTAACGCAGGCCGGTACCTTATAAGATCACTGACCACATTACCCCGGGGAGCATCGGCCGGTGTCCGGTGTTCCTAAAATCCCGCGTCCAATCAACAAGTGCGCACAAGAGGAGCGGTCTGGGCAGGAGCTAGCGGTTATCGCTCGGCAGACGCATTTCCCGGGCTGCCTTAACGCGTTGCCGCAAGCGAAATCACATCGGAAATGTAGGTGCGCGAGATTCGAGTGCTTAGGATAGGAAATTGTCTGGCGGGCTTCAAAGCCGTCGATGACGTGGGGCAGTTGGATCTAATGATTTGGTCTTTTAGCCTGTCGAGGTGTCGGAGCCTTTACGTGGAGAAACGAAGTGACGAGAGTAAGCGTCTTCAATATTTGGGTCGCCTGTCTTTGAAAACCGCAAGAGGGGGCGAGAGCCCTTGGTCCATCGTCTGTACACGGTGAGCGAGGGCTTGAGATCCAGATCGTGCGCGTGCATCCCCAGAATACGCAAGATTCGGCTGGCCTTGCCTAAATTGCAGCGTATGGCCCTTTCGAGATACGGAATCCGGCCACCCCTCCAGTCCTCCACCGTTTCCGGCGAAAGCAGATCCATACGAATAAAGAGTTCTAACGGTGCAACGAATCCCTTTTCCCGAAGAAGATCCTCAACCGCTTTCACAATCCGAGCGTAGTAGGGGTCCTGCCGGTAATTGGCCACTGTTATTTTCTTCAAAAGAGACGGTGTGCCAAGCATTCTACTCTGGCCCAGGACGGCCCACGCTCAGATGAACGACTGCAGGACATTCGTTTGAGCCGCTGTGATGTGTCAGCGGCAGCGATTTCGACCGTTGTCGCGAGCAAACTACGGATCATGAATATCAAACGTTTTCTACCATAGCGTAGCGCATCGATAGATCGAATGCCCGGTCCCAGAACAGCGAGCGCCGCTCCCAATGCTCCCAACAGGATATTACTTCGCACTTGAGTTGTTCCGAGAAATACGAAACAAACCTCAACGAGGATGACGAGCGTACCGGCGATAGGTGTCCACAACCCCAATATCAGCAGCGTCCCGGCTCCAATCGCCGCCGATTGCAGCATCGTAGTTTGCAGGTCAGGCCCTGTCCGGAGAGCAACGACTCCGTCATAAATCAGCAGAATACCCGGGACCAGCCTGAGCAGGAGCAGAGCAGCTCGGGGCCATCCATTGGGAAACATGGAGAATGGTCGACGAGCTGTAATTCCGATACCATTTCAATTCTGTGGAGTCGGATGAATTCTGTGGCTAAGGTTCATGAAACAACTGAGGCGACTATCTGAAGGCCGGAAGGAATCGTCAGGTATGGCTTGCCCAGACGAGTTGCGCGTGCAACTTTGCCAACGAAAAACGCGCCGGCCAACACTTCGAGACTGGAGGCCTATCTTTGCGTTTGCATTACTCCTGATTCCCTTGTCACCGTCGTTTTCCACCGTGATCGCTTTAACGAACGCTTCCTCAGAATATGGTTGGTGGCGGCCCGCGCTCCGTGCGAATCCCAGCAATCGATGGCGACGATATTCGATTCTCAACGACTCAGCAACACTTCATTCTCGAAGCGCATAACAGCTCTCATGGCTTCGCTATTGGCCATCCTCGAAGGTAAAACGGACGAAGCGGAGAGCATCATGGATGAGGCCGACACTAGCCGCGAACCCGAAATCCTGGTTTATTTCGCTCGGCATTACGGCCACATGCGCTTGCTCGACTCCTCGATCAAAGCTCTCCAACTCGCTGCACGTTCAGGCTTCACCTGCGCACCGGATACCTTGAAGTCGGATCCCTGACTGGTCCCGTTGCGAAAGCATCGGGAACTTGGCTCACTGCTGAGCGATGCAGCGCTCTTGTTGAAAAAGCCAGATCGAGTTTCGCGGAAGATGCCGCGAGTTTGAAATGCTTTCGTTAAACCAGTCGTCATGGGCCGCCAAATCAAGTTCACTCATGTATTTACCCATCATCGTTAATCTGTAACATTACTAAGAAAGTTCTGATTCCAGACCAAGTTCAACGGGCCGGTGGTTGGTCGGTAGTGTTCAGGGAGTTGCAGTAACTGTTTGAGAAAACTGCGGGACTGATTCCGATTGTGTAGCAGATTCTGGAGCCGTCGGGGGCAAAATCCAAACTACTTTTGTATCCGGGTTCAGTGGCGCGAAGCCGAGAACAAGCGACGAGCGACGTAGATTTGATGGTCGTCGGCAAAACCGGTCTTGCGGATCTGTCTTCAGCGCTGCGTAAGGTGGAGCAGCGCCTCGGGAGGGAAGTGAATGCCACGGTCTATTCCCCGGAAGAGTTTCGCGAGAAGGTGAAGTCGCATGATCCCTTCCTGACAACCGTCTTGAAGGGGCGCAAGCATTTTGTGAGAGGAGGCCAGAGTGACTTGGACGAAATTGTTGGTAGATAAGGATGCCCAGAAACACAAAACCTCCAAGAAGGAATTGGACAATATCAGAGCCTTGATCGCCCGTGACCTCGCAGACGCAGGCTTTGCCGGGCTTTCCGCAGATCGGAGATTCGCAACCGCCTACAACGCTGCAAACGCTGCACTCCAGGCTGCGAATGTGGAGCGAAAAGGGCTAAACTGCTTGCCAATGCTCCACGGCTGGGACAACTTCTTTATTATGGCCGGAACTGCGGCCGCGACTCTGGTCGGGTTGCTATTCGTTGCGGTCACAGTAGGCACTGGCTTGTCCACGTCGAGCATAGTACACGGCTCGCGCGGCTTCTTGACGCCGACTCTCGTTCATCTCGGCAGCGTGCTATTCCAGACCTTGGCCGTGCTGGCACCGTGGCCGTCCGCATGGCCAATCGGGATCATTCTCGGACTAGGTGGGCTCATGGGCCTAACCTATCAAATTAATGTAGTCGTCGCGCGGCACAAAGTCGGTATGGTTTTGCCCCATTGGCGCGATTGGCTTCCGTACGTGGGTGTCCCAGCGCTCGGTAGTGCGACACTGATCGTTGGCGCGGTCGGATTGATTGCCGAGAAATCCTTCGCACCCTATGCCATCGCGGGCGCGATGGTGCTCTTGCTGTTGGCCGGCATCTATGGTGCTTGGGACCTCACGTTGTGGATGATCAAGAACCGGAACAACACGTAGCGACGGGTGGCTTCGGAAGCAAGTAGCCCATGAACTTGTGGGCTGTTGGGCTGGGGTCTGCGTGGCGATCACTTATCCGCAAGCGCACTCGATGGGCAATAGTCAATCATGATCACCCTTGACGACTTGCGGCGCTTTGCCGTCGCTCGCAGTCTCTTCACGCCCACGACGCTAAAACGCGCCCTCCACAGGCTCGGCTTTGTGCAAGCAGATCCGATCCGATCGCCTGCGCGCGCTCAGGACCTGATGCTGCGCCATCGCGTCAAGGACTACCGTGCCGGCGACCTCGAACGCCAGTACACGAAACTTGGCATCGAGGAGGACTACTTCGTCGTTTACGGTTTTGTGACCAGATCCTTGGAGGCGCTGATGCATCCGCGCTCGGATACTGGCGTACCTGCCGAAGGCCGTCGGCCCTGGTCCCGCGCGCGCAGGAACCAGGCGCAAGTTCTGCTGGAGTTCGTACACAAACATGGTGCAGTGCATCCGCGCGAAGTAGTTCGGCATTTCTCTCACGGCAAAGTGAGGAACTATTGGGGCGGTTCGTCGAACGCCACGACCCATCTGCTGGCCGCCATGCATTACCGCGGAATGCTGCGTGTGGCGCGGCGCGAGGGCGGTATCCGCCTCTACACTGCGCACCAGCACGGGCTTGAACCGACCGACGCCGTCGAACGCCACGCACGGATCGATGCGCTTGTCGATGTGGCCGTCCGAATCTACGCACCCCTGCCCGGTGCGTGCCTGTCGGACCTTGTGCGTCGGCTGCGCTTTGCCGTGCCGCAATGGCACGGCGAGCTGAAGAGTGCCGTGCAGCGGGCAAAACAGCGGCTCTCATATACCCGCGTCGATGGCGTCGACTGGTATTGGCCAGCCGAAGAAAAGCCGGCGCGCTGTGCGCCGCAGGACAGGGTACGCCTGCTGACGCCCTTCGACCCTGTGGTGTGGGACCGCGATCGCTTCGAGCTGTTGTGGGGCTGGGTGTACCGTTTCGAGGCGTACACACCGGCCGCCAAACGCAAACTCGGCTATTACGCACTGCCGCTGCTCTGGCGCGACCGCGTGATTGGCTGGGGCAACCTCTCGGTGAAAAACGGTGAGCTCAAGTCCGAGTTCGGCTATGTTGAATCGCAGCCACCATATGATCGTACCTTTAACCGTGAACTTGAAGCTGAGCTGGATCGCATGCGAGCCTTCCTGGGCCTTGACTCCTGACGACAGCGAAACCCGATCACTCTAGCACCATTGGCGCGTACGCCAGAGCCACTGACGAGTATAGCTTTCGGCTCGATCCGCCCTCGTGCGCCTTGCCGCCGAAAAAAGTTCCTGTTCCTGGCCCCAGAATCTGTTCCAACGGGATCATCTTCTACTTCCATCATCATCTCCTTGCCATACTGCTCTTCTCCCACCAAGCACATCGGTCCATCGCCTACCTCATGTCCCATCGACCCATAGCCACCGCGTCCGACCGCACCGCGGGGCGGCTTCCTTCAAGTCGCTGTATCAAGAGCGACCGCCGCAGATTCTGAGGCGGCTACCAATTTCTCCTCTGCGGTCAGTTCTGACACCACACTTGGACTTCCGGCCAGCGTCGTCGAGAGTCTATCCTGGGCTTAAGTACCGGGTGCCGGGTGCCGGGTGCCGGGTGCTCGTCATTCACCCAGAGTCTGCGGCATTTAGGTCAAGGCGGGCAAATTCAACCCTAAGAGTATGCGAAGGTGCGGGGCCGGTGCTGATGTCGCGATTGAAGTCGAGGTCGAAACGCGGATCGAGGGTGATGTGATCGGCGCTCACCTGAATCACATGGACCTTGTGATTGCCCTCTGCCTTCACAACTCCAGCACCTTTGTGGATCTAGGTCCAGGTTCGGGTCCGATTTTTCTGCAAAGCATCTCCTTCAACCGGCCTGACGCCGTTTTTTGGGCAGCTTTGCGACATGAGAAAAGGGCAAAATCGCTTCTTTCCTGTCAACTACTTACACTGACGAAATTAAAGGAGACCTATGACACAGGCGACCAAAGCTTTCTTGTAGGCACGCGTTTCGACCGTGGACAAGGAGGAGAATGCCGAAGTGCAGCTTTCGGAGATGCGCGAGTTCGACCCAGACTGGCCTGCTTCCGTCGTCGCCATATCGTTGAACGGATTGCCGTCGTTACCTCATGCAGTCTAGGCTAGGGTCCCGCACTATACTCGCAGGGAGAAACTAGGAGGAGCACGGTGAGCCGCAGAACCAAGAAGAAGCACGGAGCGGGGCAGCAATGGGTGGAGGGCAAAGACTTCCGCCTCGCCGACGAAGTTCGCTACATCCAGAAAAAGGCTGCCGAGCACGACGGACGAGTCGTCAGCGTCGGTCAACTGGTCTTATTTTCGACCGACACGGGAGATGCTTGGCTGCTGGACGTTACCGATCAGCTGGCCGCCCCACTGGCTCGGGATGGCGATCCCGATCCCATCCATCTGGAGGAGACTGACACCAGCTTCGCCATCGGCTGGAAGGGGCACTATTACATCGAGGGGACTGCCTTCATCTATGCCGACCTTGATTCGGGCCAAGTCAGGACCATCTTCGGCTATCCCACACAAAAGATCGCGCGAGCTGGTTAGTTCGAAAATTTCAAATATGTTTGGCGAGAACTTTGATTGAATAGCCATTCGCGTCTGCGTGTTTCAGGTTGGGGAATCGATGCAATTTTTAGTGGCCCTTATAACTCGCGTCCCACCACCGGTTCTGCTTGCCGCGTGTCTGATTGCCCAGACTGCTGCTCCGCCGCCTTCTTATCGGTTTTCTGCAAATGGCGCCGCCCCAGGCATTCCCGTCGAAGTTATCGCCAATGGTCTGGTTCTTGTGCATGCGAAGGTGAACGACCATCCAGGCTGGTTTATCGTCGACAACGCCGACCAGGGGTTCGTTGCCGACCGGGATTACGCTCACCGGATTTCCCTCCAGGGGAGCGGCAAAGCTTTGACTCGGGGAGAGGCGCCGAACCCCAGCGAAGCGGGAATCGTGCGGGACGTCCGCATCACTTTACCGGGATTGGAGCTCACCCACCGCGTCCTGGTGGTGATTGATTTGAAGTCGCTGGAACCAGCCATCGGTCATAGAATCGACGGCATCATCGGTTCGCGCTTGTTTGATGACTTCGTAGTATTGATGGACTATCAGGGCGGTTCGATGTCCGTCTACGCACCCGAGCGATATAAGCCATCCGGAAACGAAAAACCGCTTCCGGCCCGCGTGGATCAACACGGTTTTCAATTTATCGAGGTAACCGTTGAGCTGCCCGGCGTCGCTCCTATCACCGGCGAATATCTTGTAGACAGCGGCGCGAACAGCTATTTGGAGATCTACAAACCATTTTGCGATGAGCACCAGCTTCCGCCACCGGCGATGAAACTGTTGGACGCACCTGGAACCAGTGCGGGGACCACAACCAAATCAACCGACGGTCGGGCCGACCGTATTGAAGTCGGTTCCTTTTCCATCAGGAACCCACCGATCAGTTTCGGTGAAGACGTGGCATGACTTATGGCATCCAAAGATCATGCTGGATTAATCGGTGCCGCCTTCTTGCAACGTTTCATGGTTGTCTACGACAGCCCCGGTAAGCGAATTTTGCTTGCGCCCGATCGGAACTACGGAGATCCGCCACCTTACGATCAAAGTGGGCTGAGGATCCACACTGACGGCCCGAGCTTTCACAAGTTCGTCGTTGGGCGAGTTCTGCCCGGATCGCCTGCCGCTGAGGCGGGTATCGAGCCGGGCGATATCATCGAATCTCTTGCCCGTAAGTCGGCGAACGAAATGACCCTGACGCAGCTCCGAAGCCTGCTGACCCAACCGAACGCGCGGTATTCTGTTGGCATTATCCGGGGAAAAAGCCGCCTTCGGATCAATTTACAACTACGCGCTCTGCTCTAAGTCGCACGGATGGCGGCACATAAGCCGCCTAATCTTTCCGCTGCACCATTCCTCTGATTCGACAAATTGTACTAGCCTGATGGTGTCCAATGGAGCACAGTAGACTGTGCAGACAGTTGTCGAAACACCTACTTACCTCGCCATAGCCAACAAGCTTTTTAGCGAGGAGGAGCGTGCGCACATCGTGGCATTCGTTGCTTCTGATCCAGAATGTGAGACCTGATCCGTGGAACGGCGGATTTCGAAAGGTCCAGGTTGCACGCAAAGGAATGGGGAAAAGCGGCGGCGCTCGGGTTGTGTATATCTGGCGCAACGAAAGATTCCCAGTTTTTCTGATCACCGTTTTTCCAAAGGATGGGAAAATCTGTCGATGGCAGAGTGCACGTGCTAAGAAAACGGGCCGACAGTATCACGAATGGGGACAGGCGGAAGCGACATTCGATAATGGCAAGAAAGCTGGTGGAGAATATTTGACGGCGAGGCAACGGCAGACAGACGGTAGCTGGAAAATCTTCCGGAATATGGTGATTCCCGAAATATAAGACAATTATCTCTGACGGGGAGTGGCTACGTCTGCGTCCGGGTTCCGTGATACGACAACATACGTAAGTGCTGCTCAACAGTCTGTAGCGCGGCGCGTTTTCGATTGACAGCTACTGAGACGCTCGCAGATACTGCAATCTGCGCATGTAGGAAGCAACGGCACGTCGCCGAAGGGCAATGCCCACCTACGATCTCATCGTGGAGGCCTGCATGCCCAATCTAGAGAACCTCAAAAAGCAAGCCAAGCTCATATTGCGGTGGCATCGCGAACGTCACTATCCCGTCGCCGCACAAATACGCGAGTATTTGCCTCGTTTCCTGGATTTGCCCGACTCCGAAATTCTTGCGGCGAGCTTTAAGCTCAGCGATGCGCAAGAAATGGTCGCAAGACAGCAAGGCTTTGACAGTTGGCCAGCCTTGAAAACTGGACTTTCGACCACGTCGCTCAAGGCGAAATCATCGGCCTCGAAAGCAACGATTGTCTGTGCAGAGCCGCAACTGCTCGTCACCGATATAGGAAGATCGTGCGAGTTTTTCTGTAAGAGACTAGGCTTTTCGCTTGTATTCAGTTACGGCAAACCTGCCTATTATGCGCAAGTGGGTCGCGACATGGCGCGTCTCAACCTAAGGTGCGTCGAGCGACCAGTAATCGAGTCGACGATCCGCGATCGAGAGGAACTCTTATCGGTATCTATGACCGTCGCTACAGCAGATGAGATCAAACTGCTGTTTCTTGAATTTCAGTCCGCCGGTATTGCCTTTCACCAGACGCTGAAAAAACAGCCTTGGGGCGCCAAGAATTTCGTCATCAAGGATCCGGACGGGAATCTGCTGCTGTTTGCCGGACCCGCAGACTAGCAGCTACCAGGGCCGAAGTGTGCTGATCGAGCATGTATAGTCGGTTACACAGCCAACTCCTTCCGAGTTGCCTCCAAGAAGCGTTTTCGGGCGGGCGACATTTCTTTCTTGCCGCCCTTCCTTTCTGTGCATTAGCACAGTCCATCTTGCCGCGCATATGCTTCCAAGTCGTCGCGCTTTTCTATGGATCCGCGAAATCCTATATAGCCGTCCGGGCGTACGATCAGGAGCTTCTTCTCGACTCCTAATAGCCGCTGTCCTTCTAAGTCAAGGTCCGACGCATGAACATGAATAATGCGGGCGTGGGTGAAATGAGTGGTGAATTCGCCGGATTCCGAATCCGTCGCTCCCAATAGAAGAACCAAGTGTTTGCCGTCTGTCCAGTCTGCGAGAAGCGTCGCTCTGTCTTCTTTGTGAAGCAACGTGAGGTCCGGCATACGATCTCCGGCCCTTAACGATCCATCGCCGCCATGGTCCGACACGATCGAAGACGATCGATATTCGATTGCAGTCTCCGAGACGAACCCTAGTATGGATTTCTGAATTGGCGCAAGACCAGAGATAATGGGGAGGATCGCATCGCGAATACGCTCGACCACCCAACCCGACTCAGTTGCCATCTTCAGGCCTCGTTCTGTGAACTTGAGCAGCGCTCTTCCGACTTGGCCTCGCTCTTCTTCATAGCTGTCCAACAAACGGTCGTCAGTCCCACGAGCCACCGCGGCTAGTTTCCAACACAGATTTGCCGCGTCCTGGATACCAGTGTTCATCCCCTGGCCGCCGATTGGCGAATGGATGTGGGAGGCATCGCCTGCCAGAAGCACATTTCCCGCGCGGTAATGTTGGGCCTGACGGTCGTTCACATGGAAGGGCGTCATCCAATCGGAGGATCGGATTTTCAGGCGGATGCCCGCACTATCAATTGGGTCTTGGAAGTCTTTGATTGAGAGCTTCCGCTTCTGGTCTTCTTTTTCTTCGCCAGAGCCCTGTTCCTGATGGAGCGCGAGAATCACCCGTGTGATCTTGTCGGACAGTCTGCCCATGAAAACGACGTTTCCCTTGTGCCAATGGATCAAGAGACCGTCAGCCGGCGCGTCCGGTCCGTCAATCTCGAAGTCTCCGAGGAAAAATGAGAGGCCGACTCCTCCACCCTCGAATGGGATCTGTGCCTGCTCGCGTACGGTACTGTGCGCTCCATCACAACCGATGATCCAGCGCGGGCTGATCTCCTCCTTGGCGCCATTGGGAAGACGGAGCACCGCGGAAACGTTTCCATTCTGCTGTATGAATGAGATGAGTTCTGTTTTGCGCTGTATTTTCACTCCGAGAGATTCCATATACTCGTTCAGGAGCGCTTCAGTTTCGCGTTGGGGCAAGAAAAGAAGGAATTGATAGCAGCTCGGGATACGGTCAAATGCCAGCGAGAAAATATCCTTACCTTTCGCTCCCTACTGTCGCGTTCTTCAACTTCCGGCCCCGAGCGATCGCCTTCGCGGCAATGCCATACCGCTGCATCTGTTCTAAGGTTCTTGCCTGTACAACCAGGGCCTGGGAGTAAAGTGCCGGATGGTCCGATTTGTCAATGAAGCGGACATCGATCCCCACCCGCCGCAGCTCGATTGCTGCTGTCATTCCCGTTGGACCCGCTCCTACGATAAGAACTGAAATCGTGTGCACCGCTGTCTCCTCACGAATGGCCGCTCCTATCGAGATGAGCCTAGCGGACTAATCGGTTGGCGGAGCGACGGAGAAATTCATCTCCAGCACTCTCGTTTCTGCCTTCGAAGATCTGGAGGTCCGACTTCCACTAATTGAAAGGCGTCCAGTGTACAGCCTTTACCGTATTGTGGTCGGGAGTATCGCCGTTGACTCTGAAAGACAGGCCGAGCGATTATTGGTGTAATGAATGAACAACATTGCCACCAGAACGTTGGAAATTGCTTATGAGGAATTCGGTGGTTCCGACCACCCGGTCGTGGTTCTGCTTCACGGTTGGCCCGATGACGCTCAAACGTGGAGTTCGCTCAGGAAAATATTCACAACACCTGCTTAACGTCGCGTATGTTCGATGCCACGGTCTCCAGCAATTCTGTAGTATTTCCCCCAAACACCAGTTTGCCCATTGCGAGAGCATAGCCGCGTACCTGTTCGAACGTGATCTTTGGGGGCATTGAGAGTGCGCGAGGATCGGTAACGAAATCGACTAATGCCGGTCCTTTATGTTCAAGCGCTCGTTGAATAGCAGGTTCAATATCGCCAGGTGTTTCAACGCGTTCGCCATGAATCCCCACGGCCTGGGCGACCGCGCCGAAGTTAGGGTTCCTCACATCTGTGCCCCAGGGAACGTAGCCCGCTACCTCCATTTCCGCCCTCACCATGCCTCGTGTCGAGTTGTTGAAAATCATGAACTTTACTGGAAGATCAAGCTCGGCCGCGGTTAGCAATTCACCCATCAACATCGCGAAACCGCCATCACCGCACAGTGCGATACTCTGTCGTCCAGTCCCCAGTGACGCGCCAATGGCCTGAGGCATGGCGTTGGCCATAGACCCATGACCAAAGGACCCGAGCATCCGCTGGCCTTTCCGCATGCTGATATAACGAGCCCCCCAGACATTACACATGCCGGTATCCACCGAAAAGATCGCATCGTCAGCCGCCAGCTTACTGATCGTGCTCGCCACCATTTCAGGACGCAGCCCTTTTCCGCTACCCGCATGAGTCACATAAGTCTGGAGATTCTCGGCAGCCTTCTTGTGAATGGCCAGAATCTTGTCCAGGAAGTCACGGCTTGACCGTTGCTGCAACCGTGGCAACAGGGCTTTCAGCGTCTCGCCAACATCGCCCACCAGGCCAATATCCACTTTCGCACGGCGTCCGAGATGGCCGGCTTGCTCGTCAATCTGCACGATTGTCGATTTCTCCGGCATGAACGGGTGATAGGGAAAGTCGGTTCCCAGCATGAGTAACAGATCGCATTCGTCGATCGCGGCATGCGCGCCGCCCCAGCCCAGCAGCCCCGTCATCCCCACGGCATTCGGATTGGCGGCCTCAAGAATGTCCTTACCTCGAAATGTGAAGCCGACCGGGGCGTTCAGCAATTGGGAAAGTTGTAGAACCTCCTCGCGTGCCTCCATGCAACCGGCACCACCGAAAATGGCGATGCGCTCGCTCTTCGCGATCAGATCAGCAACGCGGTCCAGATCTCGATCGGGAGGCCGCACGCGCGATCTCTCTGTTGCGATAGGATGCTCCAACATCGGATGCTCGATGGGCGCGGCGGAAATGTCGCCGGGCAGGATAATCATGCCGACGCCGCGTTCCAGGATTGCAGCCTGCATCGCGAGTTCAGCAATACGCGGCATCTGCGCAGCAGACGTTACATAGCCTATGTATTTGGTGCAATCGAGGAAGATTTGGTCTGGACGGGTTTCCTGGAAGTAGTTCGTCCCAATCTCTGTAGTCGGGATATGTGTGGCGATCGCGAAAACAGAGGCCCCATTTCGCCCGCAGTCATAGAGGCCGTTGAGCAGATGCAGCGAGCCAGGTCCAGATGAGCCAATGACCGCGGTCGGGCACCCGGAAACTTGAGAGTCCGCTCCCGCAGCGAAGGCGCCGGCCTCTTCATTTCGCACATTGATAAACTTCAGCTTTCCATCGCTCTGGCGAATGGCATCGATGACCGGGTTTGCGGAGTCTCCAACGATGCCATAGATGTTCCGAACACCAGATCTGATCATCAAATTAACTAGGTAAGAACCAACTATTTGTGTCACGTTTTCCTCCGGGGCGGGCTGGGGTTTTTACCGCTTTTAGGCCGTAAAGCCTCGACCTTCAAGGTCGGGGATATAAGGCCCTTGTTTTTTCCTTCCCTCCGTTCTAGATTTGCGCTGTCCAAACGACCTATGGCCGGGCAAGGCCAAAAGTCCTCTTCGTTGTCCTCCGGTGAAGTAAGCCGGTTGTGGGAGGAACCCACCGAAGCAATCTCGCGCAAGCGAGTTGCCGTAGGAATCGC
>Ga0302324_100010527_pt1 | contig 19136 bp, 15 predicted proteins | sample Palsa_T0_1_FD_201949 | JGI IMG/M metagenome (GOLD analysis project Ga0302324, IMG submission 201949) | Peat permafrost microbial communities from Stordalen Mire near Abisko, Sweden - Palsa_T0_1 | ecosystem: Environmental > Terrestrial > Soil > Palsa > Peat permafrost | place: Sweden: Abisko...
GTGGTTGTGCGAAAAAAAAGTTCCAGGGCGGCGCGCAGGTGTGAACTCTTCACGCTTTTCGCGGCACCGATCATCGTCCGTGACCGGGACGAGTGCCTTGTCAAAACTAGCGTTCCCAATAGGGCGGTGTCCCGAAAGCGCCGCGTAAATGCGCAATCAGTGCCAGAACCTTGGCGGAGACACGCCGATCATTGGCATAGGCGATGAAGATCATTGCGGGTTCTGCTTCTGCGCCGATATCCAGCAACCGCAGTTTCCCTGACTTTAGCAAATTGTAGATAATGAACGTCGGAAGCAATGCGATGCCCAAGCCCTCTAGAGCCGCATCGCGCATCATGATCCCGTTGTTGACGCGCATGATTGTCCCGGGCCGTACGACCGACCAGCTACCCGCTCGCCGGAAGCGCCAATCCGATGCACCGCGATTGGAATATATAACTCCACGGTGCTGCTCGAGATCGGCAATTGTCCGGGGCGTCTCATTGTTTTTCAGATAATCGGGCGAAGCGACCAGGACGCGCCTGCTGGGCGCAAAGCGCCTTGCGATCCATCCATCTGGCAGCGGACCGTGACGAATTATGGCGTCAAATCCATCTGTTGGGCCGACGAAGCGGTCATCCAGATCGACCGACAATTCGATGCGCGGATTCTGGCTGAGAAACGAATTCAGCGCCGGCCCCAAATGCAGGATGCCGAAGCTGACGGGTGCCGAGATTCTCAGGGGCCCGACCAGCGCACCTCGCCGTTCAGAGAGCTCCGCGGTCGCCTCGGATACGTCGCGGAGGATGCGTTTTGCGCGCTCAAGGAAGGCAATGCCGTCTTCGGTCAGCGTCAGTTTACGTGTGGAATGATGTAACAATGTAGCGCCGACACTGCGCTCGAGTTCGGCCACACGCTCGCTGGCGACAGATTTTGAAAGCTGCAGCCGGCGCGCCGCCTCGCTGATCGAACCGGCCTCAGCAGTCGTGACGAAGGCAAGAAGGGAATCCAGCTTCAGCACCGTTCGGCTTTCCCGGAGGCTCGTTCCTACAAGTGGAGTCTAGTCAGAACATAGGCGCGGGGCCAGGATGCTGCACCTGATCGGGAGATAATATGCCGCGCTATCCCCTTGCCTTGGTCGTAGCATTTCTGATCGCGGCTCCTGCTTTCGCGGTGCAGCCGTTTCCGTCGAGCTTTCATGTGCAGGAAATCAAGACGAACGGTACGACACTGCATGTGCGAATTGGCGGTCAGGGCCCCGCGGTCGTCATGCTGCACGGGTTTGGCGACACGGGTGACATGTGGGCACCGGCCGCCACGGTGCTCGTTGAGAATCATACGGTTGTGGTGCCTGACCTGCGCGGTATGGGCCTCTCGGCGCATCCGGACGTGGGCTACACCAAAAAGAACCAGGCCGCAGATATCGCGGGCGTAATGGATGCGCTGAAAATCGAGCAGGCCGACTTGGTAACGCACGACATCGGCAACATGGTGGGCTATGCGCTGGCGGCGCAATATCCGGCGCGCATCACCAAATGGGTCGTCATCGACGCACCGCTGCCCGGAATCGGAAATTGGGATGAGATTAAGCAAAGTCCGCTGCTTTGGCACTTCAATTTCCGAGGTCCGGACGAGGAAAGGTTGGTTGCCGGCCGCGAGCGCATCTATCTCGACCGCTTTTATAATGAGCTATCCGCCGATCCGAAAAAGATCGACGAGCCGACGCGCCAGCACTATGCCGCACTTTACGCGCGGCCACATGCCATGCACGACGCCTTCGAGCAGTTCGGCGCGTTCAATCAGGATGCCGTCGATAACAAGGCGTTACTCGCAAAAGGCGGCAAGCTGGCGATGCCCGTATTAGCTTTAGGTGGGGAAAAGTCATTCGGCGCCGGTGAGGCGGATACCCTGCGCATCGTGGCGACGAACGTCACCATGGGTATCGTCCCCGGCTCTGGCCACTGGATCATGGACGAGAACCCCAAAGCCACGACAGCGCTGATTGTGAATTTCCTGTCGAAGTAAAAGACGTAAGCCGGGAGAAGGGACATGACGAAGAGCATTCTGACGTCGGCGTTGTTCATGGCCCTTGCTCTTGCTCTGGCGCTGGCTAGCGTGGCGCAGGCGGCGGCAATTGAGCAGATTCGCCTGACGCCGGGCGACATTGGAGCCAAAGAAGCCGATGGCGCTGGTGCCGGCACTTCGGGTGTGGCTGGAATTCGAACGACCGTGCTTCTAGGAGACCCGACGAAACCGGGGCTGTACACCATTCGCCTCAGCATTTCCGCCAACACGAAAATCCAGGCGCACACACATCGCGATAACCGCTCAGCCATCGTGATGTCGGGTACCTGGTATTTCGGCTATGGCAGTGTGGCGAACGGGAAGGCCACAAAGCCGCTGCCGCCGGGTAGCTTCTACACCGAGCCCGGCGGTGTGGCGCATTTCGCACTGACAAGGGCAGAGCCTGTGGTAGTTTACATTACGGGATTTGGTCCTACGGACACTGTTTATCTGAACGCGGAAATCGACCCGCGTAGTAAATAGAGAGAAAGCGCGTGTATCAGGAATTCTGGCGTTTCCACAGGATCGAAAGCGTGCGCGACCGATCCGCTGGTCTTCGACACGTCTTTCCCCTTTCTCCGGTCTGCAGCCCAGCCGGCGCCCGGATTCGTGACGTTCACGTCACGGTCAGCAACCTTACCAACGCAAACGCCTCTGCGTCATGTGCACTTTGCGAAGAACCGATAGCCATAAGCGACGCGGTAGTAGAAGCTGCGCACAACTGAGCTGTCGCGCATCAGCATCGCAGACTTCACTGGCCCTAAGCGCTCAGCATGCGACTCTACACAATTGCCGATTAAGTCCTGCGGCGTCCAGGTGACGAGGAGCAAGGTTCGGCCCGCCTGCTGCTCGGGCGGCACCCACCGCTCATACATGAGACCGGTCCATCCGAATAGATGGGCGCTCGAAGTCTCGGGCGCCACGGCTGTGCCGTCGGGCAAGTAGAAGGCGACTTCGCTTGCAATCGCATAGCGATCCATTCCGACGATAAGAGGCTCGGTGCCGGTCGTTTTCCCGATTTCCTTTGCAATTGTATTGACCTGCTGTCCGAGATCTCTCCAGCCAACCGGCATCAACTCCATGTGCTCGCCATAACCGATACCCGGTAACCCTAGGGCGAGAAAATGCAATCCTGCGGCGTAGATCACCAGCAATCCGAGCATGGTAGGTATCGATGCAGCGCGGATCATCGCGTCGACATTGTGCGGCAGCCGTATGGCGCAGGACATCATTACGGATGCCATGGCAGGCAAAGCGGCGAGCCAGATCTCAGCGCTCCAGTCGAACTTTACGTCGTGACGGAGGCTGACGACGAAGTACACGGCGAGCGGAACCGCAATCGCCGCTTGCAGAAACCGTCGCTTGCGCCGCGCATCCGCGACTTCGTTGTTGCCGCTCCCATCTTGCGTTCGACGCAACAGCGCTACTGCCACAGCGAGCAAGCCCGTCGGCGTAATCAACACGAAAGCGGCAAGAATCAACTTGTGCAGCGAGAACCGGGGCGCTTCCGCGAACCGCCGGGTCGTCTGAAACGCAAAGGAGGCCCATTCGTTTTGCGCGTTCCAGACAATTACGGGAGAAAAGATCGCCACCGCAAGCAGCGCAGCCGCATACGGCTGCCAACGTCGCAGCCAGCGCCGCGCCTGCGGATCCAGAAGCATGAACACAAACGCGGCCGGAGCCAGCAGGCCGATTGAATACTTTGAAAGCAGGCCGACGCCCATACACAGACCGACCCCCCACCAGGCGCCAGAGCGGCCGGCAACGAGCGCGCGCTCAAGAAAGTAGAGCTCGGCGGCCCAAGCTGCAACGAGCGGCGTATCTGGCGTCATGACCATTCCCGCTGCGAAGAAGAATGGCAACACCTGTGACAGCACCGTCGCTAGCAGCGCACTCGACGCATCGAAGAGATTGCGCGTAAGACGATACGTAAAAAAAGCTGTGGCGGCCGCGCAGAAAAGCGCACCGACCCGCACGCCGAATTCCGATCCGCCGAAAGCGGATGTGCTGAGCCTGATCAGCCACGCGACCATTGGTGGGTGATCGAAATACCCTATGGCGAGATGGCGCGAATAGTTCCAATAATACGCTTCCTCCGGCAGGAGTTCGGCCTGACCGAGATAGACCAGGCGCAGCGCAAATGCATAAACGACGAGGCCGAGCACCAATACGCGCCATCGCGTGCCGCTGCCCAATCTCCATGCGAATGACGAAAGTGAGAATGTATATCCCGGCAGGGTTATGGCCAAACTTGCGCCGACCGCAAAGAAAATTGCTAGGGCCGGGGGCCAGGCCCAGATGTTAACGAGCAGCGAGAGCACACCGCCTCGAAGGAACAAAGCGAGTAAGCTCACGATAATCAGATGGCCGTAGAGCCGCAGATCGCGCGAGCGCCCGGCGGCATTCGCCGCGACTCGAATATTCAGGTGATAAAATAGAGCGGTCGCAATTGAAAAACTGAGGATATGGGCTGACCCGAGACGAATTCCCACAGCAGTTGCCGCAAAGAAAATGCACACGTCGGACAGCGCCGCCATTGCGGCTGCGACATTGATTCGCTCCGCGCCGTGCGGGAATGAAGTCTCCTGATAGGGCGGTACGACGTCCGGGAGCGCATTAGGTTCGGTTACATTATTCATAGTGTTCCAGCTTAGGCACGCTGGTCGAGACCGGCTGGCAGCACTCGAGATCAGAGTTCACTCGTAGTTCATTGGATGAAATATATATTGGGTCGCGGGCGCTGTATATGGGCCAACGGCTAGTTTAGACCCCCCCTTGCTGGACTCACATTACTTTGCATCGTAAAGTAAATGCGATCAGTATCGCAGGAGCGTCCGTTGGGGACGGCCTACGCGCGGGATAGTGTCATGGGGACACGGGAGCATTTACGATGAAACTCGGCTTGATCATGGCGCCGCGACACGATCCAAGGCGCCGCGCGGCGCAACTGCGAATCATTTTGGGTTCTGCAAGGCGATATCCATTGCAAAGCCTCTGCCGTACCGACCGAGCACCACTCAAGCGATGAGTGCAGCGTGTCGTCAGGCGCTTCTCCTCCTGCTCGCTTGCGCGTGCCTAGCGGGAACGCCGTGCGGCGCGAGCGCTTCGCTCGACCTCAATGGTCTGCGGGGACATGTCGTGTACCTGGACTTCTGGGCATCCTGGTGTGCTCCCTGCCGAGAGGCATTCCCTTGGATGCAGACTATCCAGAGCACGTACGAGCGTCAGGGACTGACTGTCATTGCAGTCAACCTCGATCACGACCGCGCTGACGCTGAGCGGTTCTTAAAGACCTTCCAGCCAAACTTTAAGGTGCAATTCGATCCGCAGGGCGTACTCGCCGAGCAATTCAACGTTGCGGGCATGCCCACGAGCGTGCTCATCGATCGACGTGGCGTGCTGCGCCATACGTACATAGGCTTTCGGGCGGTCGACCGCCAGACCCGAGCCGAGGCGATTCAACAACTTCTCGCCGAGAAGTAACTTGTCACGGGAATCACCATGAATCGCAAAAACTTGGGTTTATTCTTGATCATTGGCGCGGCCGTCCTCGCGAGCGGATGTGCCTCGCTGGGCGTCAAGCCGTGGCAGCGTGATCTGCTTTCCCGCCAAGATATGCAGCTCAATGGTAACGCCCTCGACGATGCGATTGACGATCACCTGTACTTCAGTAAGGAAGCATCCTCGGGCGGTCGCTCATTTGCCGGCGGAGGATGCGGGTGCAACTGAAGCGCGATGAGGGTGGGGTCCGGCACCGCCTAATCGCGGCGAGTTGTGCCTTGCTGAGCGCCTCCGCGGGACGCACCGAGGAAGCGCCGAATACCAGCATCGCACGCGCTCTGAGCGATTGGTCGCTGGACTCGGCTCTGGCGTACTACCACGAAGACGGTCGAGTTCAGGTCATCGAACCCGTCGTCAGCGTCAGCAAGTCCTATGGCGATGGAGCATCCGTCGGGCTCAACCTTACCGTTGACGCTCTGTCCGGTGCGAGTCCCAATGGAGCATCGCCGAGCCGCATGCCCCAAACGTTTGCATCGCCATCCGGGAAGAGTTTCACGGGCGGCAAGCATACTTACACCACCGCTCCCGGAGACCTGCCAGAGGATCCGCACTACTCCGATCTGCGTGCAGCGCTGGGCGCTGACTGGAGGCTGCCTCTGGAGCGCCTCCTCACTGCAAGTTTCGGCGCGAAGATCTCCTACGAAGACGACTTCTACTCCGGCTCGGCCAATGCGTCGATTGCCCGCGACTTCAACCAGAAGAATACGACCGTATCCTTTGGCGCAAGCTATGAAGCCGATTCCCTACACCCGATCGGTGGAACTCCCGTGCCGCTTAGCAATTACGCCCTCTTCGAAAAAACCGGCAATCAGAGTAAGAACGGCGCGGGGTTGCTGTTGAGTCTGACCCAGGTGATGAGTCGTAACTGGCTCTCTGAAGTCAATCTTTCGCTAGATCGGTTCTCCGGCTACCTGAACGATCCTTACAAGATCATATCGGTGATCGACGCTGGCGGTGATGTGCGTGGCTATGTCTATGAGAATCGTCCCGACACACGTACGCGTCGTAGCGTGTATCTGGATAATCGCGTCGCATGGGAGCGAAGCTCCGCCGGATTGTCTCTGCGGTACATGACGGACGACTGGGGAATACACTCGGAAACAGTACAGTTGCACCTGCAATGGTGGACTGCCGAGCGCGATAAATACGTGCAGCCGACGTTGCGCTGGTATCGGCAGAGTGCTGCAAACTTTTACACGCCCTGGCTCTTCGGCTTCACCGCGCCGGAGCTGTCTTCGGCCTCTTCAGATTCGCGCCTCGCGGGCCTGCAGGCGCTGACCTACGGGTTGAAGTACGGCATCAAACTGCGCGACAAGCTCGGTCGCGAAAGCTCGGAGTTCAACGTCCGAATCGAATACTATCAGCAGACTCAAGAGAACGGCCTTCCCGGACCCGGCGCGCTGCGGGGTCTTGATCTGTATCCGGATCTCAAAGCAATTCTGGTCCAGCTCGGTTTCAGTTATTGAGCATCCGATGTGGAGGCGTGGCACACACGACGGCGCGTAATTCTCCTGCCGGGCCGCTCGTCGTTGAAGAGCGGACCCGTGATCTTTATGCCGCTTGCTTTAGCGCGATGGCAAGCCCCTGCGAGGTCCTCGTACACACGTCAAACCGCGGGCACGCACTAGAGCTCGGGAACGTGATCGCACGCGAGGCTTGGCGTGTCGAGCAAAAATACAGTCGCTATCGTGAAGACAGTGTGCTGGCATGGATCCACCGCAATCGTGGCAATCGGATAAGCGTGGACGCCGAGACGGCATCTCTCTTGGACTTTGCCGGTCACTGCTACGAATTGAGTGACGGCCGTTTTGACATTACTTCAGGCGTGCTGCGGCGCGCGTGGCAGTTCGACGGCTCGGATCGCGTGCCCGACAAGGCCACGGTCGAGCGCCTCCTGCCGCTCATCGGTTTCGACAAGCTGCACTGGCAATCGCCCGAGCTCCTGCTGCCCTTTGATATGGAGCTCGACTTTGGCGGCATCGGTAAGGAGTATGCCGTCGACCGTGCCTACGATCTGGCGGTCGCGCATCGTTCGGATCCCTTTCTGATCAATTTCGGCGGCGATCTACGCACCAATCGGCCCCCTCCGGACACTCCGTGGCAGGTCGGCATCGAGCGCCCCGATACCGAGCGCGAGGCGGCGCTCGTGCTGAACCTCGAGCGCGGTGCACTCGCAACGAGCGGGGACTCCCGCCGTTTCCTCTTCAAGGATTCCGTTCGTTACAGCCACATATTGGACCCGCACAGTGGCTGGCCTGTGCCCAACACACCGCGCTCGGTGACCGTCGCCGCGAGCAGTTGTACGGAAGCAGGCCTACTGGCGACATTGGCCATGCTGCAGGGCGCGCAGGCGCGCCGCTTCTTGGAAGCACAACAGGTTCAGCACTGGATTCTCGAATGAACGAACCGCGCGTGCAGCGCCGTGCGCCTAGCGAAGAGGCAGCCAGTGGCCCACGACAGGATCCCCCGCCGAAGTGAAACACGGGGATGGGCAAGCGGTTACGCACTCCAAATCCGCAGCACTTAATTTGAGCGCATTCGTCACACTCGCAATCTCGCGTTTATGAAGTCGAAAAGTAACCAATCGATGGTGCTCCGCTTCGCCGCCAGCGCCTTTGCAGCTTCGGCACTCAGCAGCCCGTGCCATGCAGACGAGTTCACTGCCGGTGACGTCTGGGACGACACCAAGCTTTATTTCACCGCTCCCCTCCGGTGGGACACCAAGGATTGGCTCTTTTTCGGCGGGGCGCTGGCGGCCTTCGGTGTCGCCCACGCGTATGACGGGCCGGTGCGTCGACACTTCGCAGTCGGCGAGCGAGCGGTACTAAACGGCCAGGATCCCAATGACCTGCGCGATGCAATTCCCGCCGCAGCATTCGTTGTGGGAACATGGGTCGTTGCAACGATGATCGGCGAACCTGACGGTCGGGTTGAGTCCTATACGATGGTTGAGGCTGCTGGCTTTAGCCTGATTACGGCGGAAGGATTGAAAGTCGCCGCCGGTCGCGAACGACCGGACCAGACTACAGAGGTTAACGCGTGGCGCGAGGGAGGTGACTCTTTCCCCTCGTTTCACGCAACTGCTGCATTTGCCGTAGGCGCCGTGTTCGCCGAGTCCGGAGGGGACGACTACCGCTGGATCCGACGTGTACTCGGGTACGGCATGGCGGCTGCTACGGCCTACGTGCGAGTGCACGATAACGCCCACTGGCTCTCAGACACGGTGGCCGGTGCGGCCGTTGGCATCGCCACCGCCGAGTTCACTCTCAACCGACGCCAAGCGCGAACCCACCGCTGGGAATTATCTGTCGAGCCCATGGCCGGCGGCGGCACCGAACTCTCATTGAGAATTACCCTGCATTAGCAATGCACAGAGGCTACCGCATCCCGAAACGTCAGACCTCGCTCAAACTGAAGCATCAGCGTACCAACGCCGACGAGCGACAACCGCCAGGAGCGCAGGTCGCCAAGCTGATGTCCCCCGAACGCAACCGTCACGCAACGCAGTTACTTGGTGAGCTGACGCTACGCGCTGTGGACAATCCGTACAGGATCAGTTCTGCCAATCTCCCAATATTACGACTCCCGTCGGCGGCGACGGCTGATAGTAATTGCCTCCAAAAAAGTTGAGGTACCAGAAAGCGATCTCCCCGGTACTCAGATCACGGAGCAGGAGATCAACGGATCCGTCACCGTTGTAGTCCCCCATTCCCTGAATACGGCTTCCAAGTGGCAAAGTGGCGATGACGCTGCCGTACGGCTTCTCCGCAGGGTAGATGAATTCCGTAATACCGAGTTCGCCCAGTGCGTTTGTCCAAATGATGGCTGCATAGTTATTGATCGCCGCAACATCGACGACATCCCAGCTAGTGTCAAACTCTCCTGTTGCAGGCAAGTTGGGATTCAACCCCTCAAATAAAGAGGTGGCTGTGAAACGAAGTTCCGGCGGCGAAAGATCCTTGGTGCTCAAAATGCCAGTCGGGCCCATGTAAATGATTTCCAGGTCTCCATTAGGGTCACGAAACAGCACATCTGAGAATCCGTTGTCATCGAGATCGCCGATGCCTGCTACCTGCCAATCTATTGCTCTATCCGAGGGTTGAATTTGACGAACGACGTACATGCTTGAGCCGTGCAGTGCTAGTATGAGGCCGTTTTGTAGTGTCGGATTCCAGAGCAAAACATCCGAACTCCCTTTGCCTTCGAAGTCACCTACGCCGGCGAACTGATAGCCGTCCGGAATGCTCTGGGCGACGAAGTATCCGAGCCTGCCGGCACTTGAGTTCGGATTCGAAGGCTCAGCCCAGATGCCTAGCGTATTTTTCGCAGAATCGAGGATCAGCGGGCTCGCAAAGCCATCGCCAAAAAAGTCGCCCCGCCTCAGGAGCTTCAATTCCGAATCATTCAAGAAGGGCTCATCGAAAGACATGACCGAAGTAATGGGCGAGGTAGTGGGTTCACCTTGCGCCATGTTCCAAACTTCCACGTTGGGGTTGACGCCTCCGCTCGTATCGATCCACATCGGCTCGGTGATCGTGTCGCCTTCAAGACTCATGAAGCGATTGGCATCGAAGGTAATGGCGGGCTGACTTTGTATCTCACCCGCTACGACTACGTTATCAAACTTAACGTTAGAGATACGATGCACCCGGTCGTAACTTCTGAACAAATTAGGAAGGGCTTGGCTATCGGCAACAAAAATATTGCGAAAGTGCAAATTGCTCAGCGAGCCGAGTTGCGTGTTTCCGAACTGCCAAATGGTCGGCACAATCGAAAGGCGAAAGAGTTGCCACGAGGAATTTTCAATATGGATGTCATCGAACGTGTAACCTAGGCGGTAGCCTTTGTTTCCCGTGCCCCCTAGATTTGCCGCGAACACGGCATTAGCCATGTTGGGCCAAGTCCATTCCGTATGAATAACATTCGAGTGCACAACCTGAACGTCATCGATACTTCCGGAGAGGCCCGAGCTGAATTCAAACGGCGACGCGTTCGTCGACTGCCAGATTACGACATTGTTGACTCGAAGACCCGTGGAATAGAGGTGGATCGAATCGTCGCCATCCTTCAAGAAGCTGTTTTCGACAACTCCGTGGCCGGGATGTTCGACGCCTTCAATGAGATAATCGAGGCCGGCTTTTATTCCATCGGTACTTGGATACCACGACATGACCTTTACGTTGTTGACCACGTTGTCAACGCCGCCCAAATAGATATTGTCGAAGGGAGCCTGGATGAACGTCAGGCCCTCGATTTCTGCGTGTCGTTGGCCGTTAAAGCTGCCGTCGCTAATGTCGGTACCTTGGAGTTGAATCAACGCCGGTAGATCATCTGCCAAAGACTCGAAGGCGGCGCCGTTGTACGGACGGTTGAAATGTTCCCCGGAGATGATTCCCCTGCCACGAATGCGAATGTTCTGCGTATCCGAACACCGTACGAGAGTTGGGCAGCTGACAAATGCTCCCATTACATAGGCGCCCCCGGCTAGATAAATAGACTGATTGGAGTGGAGCACATAGATTCCGCGGTTCACGCTGCTTGGCACTTGCCGTAGATCGTAAACTCCCGGCATAAAATAGAGGGTGTTGACCGCAATCCCCCCTTGAGTGCCCCAGCTGCCGGCAACTGGAATCGTGTCACCGGGCTTTAGAACCAAGACATTTGCGGCCGTCGCACTCGGAACGTCGGTCTCGATCGGGTTGGCGAAAATAAGAATAGGGTTTGCTGGCACCCAGGTCGCAAAATCGGGTGCCGCGGCGGCATCATAGAACTCCACCGAATACTGCGTTGCAAAATGGAGCCTGAAAGTCGCTTGGTAAGTATTGCCGACCCGAACGACGCTACTGGCAGCGACCTTTGCAGCGGACGGAAGAATTCGGACGGCCGGAGTTTTCCACGCAGGAGAGGGAATAGTCATGGATACCCGGACCGTAACCGGGGCTGCGCCCTCAGCGGCAGAGGTAGCGCCGGGGTCGTTGAAATCAAATGAAGTCCAGGATGTATTGAGTTCGGTGCGATTGTTCCAAGCGTGCTGTTGCCAATTGTACTGAGCCAGACCGATATTGTTTACACTGTAAACAAAGGACTGCTGCGACACTCCGAGCTGACTCACCGCTACTGTATAGAGCCTGCAAGGCGCGAGACCGCTTGGGCCAGGATAAGTGACGAGCGAAGGGGAAAATGCCGCCGGGGGCGTCATCCCATAGGCATCTGAAGCCGCAAGGAAGAAGATCCAAAATAGGGCCGAAATGTTTGACGCCATGACATTCCTTCTTACTGCGATTCCATCACTGCCTAATGTTCATCGCCACGTGCACGCTGATGAGCGCGGCTATTGGGTGCTCGACGAATTTACCGGAAGTCAAATTCACTCTTGCCCGCGGCAAAGGCGTACGATATTGAGTATGCCGATCTCGAGCAATCCGCGCCTCGAGGCCGGCCAACTCTGAGACATATCGGCCAGTTCTATGCAAGATTCTCTTTATATATTAGGTGTTTAGGGGCGATCTAAATGCAGCCCACGAACCAGGGGTCGAAAGTTCGAACCTCTTCGGGCGCGCCAAATAATTAGCCGCGGGCCCGGACGACTGTTCGATATCCAGTCAGGGACTCGATAGGTCAAGACCCATCTCAGACGCCGCCGGCCAGTCACGCCGGCACGACCGTCTATTGCAGGTAGTAGTCGCTTTGCGGAGTTGCTCGAGTGAATGTGCTTCTTATTCTTCTCGTTCGGATTCAATGTCCAATTAGGCCGCGTGTTGAGCTTCCGAGATTCTCATTTGGATGATCGTACGCTCCATTAGCATATCTCGAACACTGTCTGCAGTCACCGCCTTCCCGAAGTAGTACCCCTGACCAAATTCGCATCCTTTAGCAGCCAGCCGCAGGAGGACAGGTAGATCTTCGATTCCTTCGGCTACCGTAGGCAGATTGAGGTTCTTCGTTAAGCCCAAGATGGCGTCCACAATTTTTTCACTTTCCGGATTATTCACCATCGACTGAACAAACGACCGATCGATTTTGACTTTGTCGAATTTTAGCTCCCTGAGGTGATAAAGGCTTGAGTAGCCTGTACCGAAGTCGTCAAGGCACACCTTTATCTCTGCGCCCTGGAGCGTCGTCAAAATTGATTTGGCAGTTTCTATGTCACTGACCAGGGCTGTCTCGATGATCTCCACGTCAAGGCGCGCCGCAGGGAAACCCTGCTCTGCGAGGATAGCCAAGAGCCTGTTTGGCAAGAGTGGATCCTTCAGTTCAGAAGGCGAGATATTGACGGAAAGGCGGATGTCTTCGGGCCAGTACCTGGCGTCCCGACAGGCTTGGCGGAGGACCGACGAGGTCAGGTCAGTCATCAAGCCAAGCTGTTCGACCACGGGAATGAATAGATCCGGTGGCACAAATCCCCGCTCCGGATGTTCCCAGCGAGCAAGCGCTTCGAATCCACAGATGCGATTGTTTCGAATCTCAACTATCGGTTGATAAAAAGGTTTTATCTCGCCCTCGGTGACGGCCCGTTTGAGGTCCGCCTCGAGAGATCCTTGGGCACGAAGGTCGTCATCCATGCTCTGCTCAAAAAAGCGAAACGCGCCTCGGCAATCGCGCTTTGCGCGATACATCGCGACATCAGCCGCATGAAGCAAGCTTTCGGCATCGGTACTGTCCGCATTGCAGGGCGCAATCCCAATACTGGCGCCGAGCTCGATGCTCCTTTCACCGACCAGAATCGGTTTTCGGACAGCGCTCAGCACTTTGCGCGCTAGGTCCCTGGCTCCGTCCAGAGTCGTCTGCTGGTTCACATCGCTCTTTGCGATAATCGCAAACTCATCGCCTCCCAAGCGAGCCACCGTGCCGTTGTTCCGGACGATCTGTTCGAGACGTCGCGCAATTGTGCACAAAACCGCGTCTCCGAACGGTTGGCCTTGCAGGTCATTGATCCGCTTGAATTGGTCCAGGCCGACGAGCAGTACCCAATAAGGTCCCGTATCCCTTCGCGCACTGGTAAGGATAGCTTGCAATTCAGTGGAGAATACCCGCCGGTTAGGCAATCCGGTCAGGGCATCGTGTCGCGCCAGCGAATGCGCCTGCTCCTGCGCCTCACGAGTAGCCTCATGAGCGTGTTCCAGCGCCAATGCATTGGTGCGGAAGATCTCAAAGGCTTTGGCCATCGCACCGATCTCGTCGGCACGCTGCAGCTCCGGCACTCGAATGTCACGGTTTCCTGCGGCAAGCTTGGAGAGAGCCTGCGTAATGGCCTCGAGAGGGAAAGTGATCTGAGTGCGGATCCGGATCAGGAGCCACATCGCGAGTAAGATTGATACCGCGGAGACGGCGATAGCGATGGTAACGGACCTGTCCGTGAGCAGATCGACCGCCTCGGCCTGTGCGTGAGCGGCCGACGTATTTGTTGCAATTAGTCGATCGACGGCCAAATCCGCTGTCTTGTAGAGCTGCTGCAACAACTGGTTATAGCGCTCCGCATTTTCAAGCGCGCCCTCGATGTCGCTTTGCACCCAGGCATCGTGCTCCGTGGAGTACGCATTCCACGCGGTGCGAAACGATTCTAGGTCCGCGCTTTGTGCGTCCTCACCGAGGAGCGTGGCATAGCTGTCCTGTAGTATTTGAATTTCACGGCGGTGACCGTCCGCGAGCACCTCGGCTTCTGCCCGACCGCTCGGCCCGGGAGCTAGAGCCCTATAGCCCTCAGCGATCCTGTACTCTGAAATGCGATCCGCTATCTCCGCGAGCGTAGCTGTTGCAGCGAGCCACTTTTGGTCGATTTCCTTCGTTTTCAGATCAACGGATCTCAAGGTAAGTACGCCGCTTACGGCCACTCCGACGACGATTGTGACGAACGCCATGATAAAGAGCGTCAGCCGTGCGCGAATGGAGAACCTGAAGCGCGTCATGAGTCTTCCCTAACAACAGCTGCAGCGCCGCCATTGGCGTCGCGTTAAAACGCTGAACGCTTGTTCCAACGTTCACCCCGCACCTTCGGTACCGCTCTGGCTAGCAGCGCTGCTTTAGATGCGGTGGGATATTCGGCCATCAATCTGAGCACTTTCACATCACTTGTCGCGGCTACGCCAACCAGTTTCGGAATACTGATGGTCAGGCACCGTGCCGATCTACACCTTTTGGTGAGATTGAGGGCTCATCTCCATGGATTATGTACGGGGTCACTGTGTTTGAGTCCCAAATAGACGATCTTGCCGTGTGCCGGATGGTGCACGGAAAAGCGCCGCAGCTTGATGACGAAGTTGGAAGCTCCGGAGCTGCTCGAGGTGCGCCACGAAAAAGCTCTCTGGAGCACCGATTTCGATGCGGGAGCCAGCGTAGGCGTCCCATGGAAGGCAGTGGGGCCTTGTATGCCAGTGTGACGTGAGACACTCGATCCCTCTAACGTACGGCGCAGGATTGCGCGGATTGGAGTTGTCAAAAGTCTTGTAACCGACAGCCTTCAGTGGAGCAACGGTAATCGAAGATAGGATAACTGCTGCAAATGTCATCCATTCTGCGACCGTCGTGGATGCTGCTGTCATTCCGCCATTGATGCCAACGGATAACTTCCGTTTCAAACGCGAATATGCCTGATCACAAAAGCGGTTCGCGACGGTCACATTGTCACGTCATGGTGGGTTGCCGGAACGACCGTCATCTGGAACGTCACCGAGTGCCTCGAATGTCTCTTGGCCCGACCGCGACCCTTCCTTCGAAGCTCAGGGCCGGCGTGCGTCGTGATAAGCCGGCGCTTTTCCATTGGGTGCAAATCCCACTCGACGAATGTTCCATCCGGAAGTAACCGGAGCATCTCTGCGCCGGTACAGAGTTCCTGCGCAAGATCAAGCTGCCGATGGAGTAGCCGCGTTGCGATGCCGAGGCACGGTTAGGCGCTTTCCCGACGGCGGAGTTTTGTGGCCTGCTCCGGGCGCTAAGTCGCCTAATTACCAGAGCGCATGTTGCCGCGAGAGAAGTTCTTGCCTGCGTCAGTAACAGTCATCATCCCATTCTTATCTTTTTTCATCTTGTTCCACATCGCCTCGTCGTACTTCATGAACTCGTCCTTCGTGATGGTGCCATCGTGGTCGGCATCCATCGCCTTCGCGCTGAATTTCATGTTTCCATTCGCAAAATCCCTGCCAGCTTCGTCGACTGAAACCGTTTCCTTTCCTCCTTGAGTCATACGGCCCCACATAGTGTCGCCGTAATGCATGTACTCGTCCTTGGATATCATGCCGTCGTGATTGGCATCCATCTCGTTGACGTCAAAATGCATATTGCCGTTCGCGAACTGGGCAGGATCCGTCGCGATTGCGATTGCGGAGCCCATCAGAGCGGCCACTGCGAGAAATGACTGTAGCTTGATCATTAGTGTTCCCCGATTGAGGGCCATGCACGAGTGGCCGTAAAGTCAAGTGCAAGTGTTCCTCCCACCAGACCGGTCGAAGCCTCACTATATTGCGCATGCGAGAGGGCGGCACCTCGTGTCTAGCTGGCGGCCGAGGAGCGCAAACTACGCATCGACGTTGCACTGGCACGCCGCAGGCACCTCCCATCGTATCCAAGCATCCGTTTCGCGGGCTCCGCACTTGCTGCACCGCAAGGTGCGCTCGAAATCCGGGCAGATACCCGATAGATAAAGAAGCGCTTCAAGACCGCCAGTCCCCGTGGGCTCTCTGTCGAGCACTCGAATTGGAACTAGAATCCGCCGCCGGCATTTGCCTTGGCATGAAAGTGAAGGGCGGCAGGCGAGAACTTAGCGTTCCTACCGGATGCGTACGTGACCTTCTGGTGCCCGATACATGCGGTCCCTTGGCTTCACGCCAAAGGCCTCGTACCAGCTGTTCAAGCGCAGTTGGGGCGGAGCGCTTTTCGCCATGACAACTCACGTGGTCGCGATTGTGCTTGTAGTTGCCAGCACCGTAATCATGAGTGCCGTATCGATGGCGATCGGGATTTTGCATGGGGAAGATCCCCCAGAGCCCGATTTCCCCTTGGCCCCGCACGGAAAGCCATGCGATCGCCGACCGCGCTCGCACCTACGATGCTGATTACATTGGCTCCCGCGCTGCTACGCCTTCCCGGTCCGCTTCCGGTCAATTAATTGGGGAACTCACGGTCTCGAGATCCATCGCATCGCCTATCCGTATGACGCGGGCGGACCACTTGCGGACCTTCTTAGGTGCGGACTTCTTCGCCGCCGCTGCCTTGCGCTTCTTAGCCATACACGCGGCGGTGTCAAGTGCTCCTTTGGCTCAGGGCGCCGGACCTCAAGGTCCCGACACCCGAGAAGGTCTTCAGATTCGTCCGAGCAAAAGCAGGACAATCACGATCAGCAGTACTAAGCCCAGCCCGCCGCTCGGGTAGTAGCCCCAGCCGCTGCTGTACGGCCACGTGGGCAACGCTCCGAAAAGAAGGAGCAGAAGCAGGATGATCACAATCGTTCTGGCTGACATCGATGTCTCCTGCGGCCGGCATTGGCGCACGCGGCATTGTTGCAACGCTCATGCAGCTCGCAAGTTCCCATATGGCCGACACGGCGCTTCCGGTCAGCACTTCAGGCGCATTTATGCCGCCCAATGGCCGTCGGCAAGAGCGCAAGGCGGGTGGGTTTGTGTCTGGATGTCGAAATCTTGGTCGAACGACTGAATCGGACACGGAGGGAGTCAGCGAACTAATTTCGCCGTGACCGCGTCGGTAGATCGTACCGGGCAGTCAGAATGCGTGGACGAGACACCCGGGGTAGTCCATCTGTCGGCACTGAACCGCAACCTTCCCTGGGCGAAAGCATGAGCTCCTGTCCCGAGGGCCGCGTGCGTGATAGCGCACATCCGATTCAACGAACGGGAAGTGGAAACGGGACCATGGAGCGGCTAATCGGGCACCGGCGACCGAAAGGGGCCGGCTACGGACGAGCCTGCTTCCTATCGCTACCGCGTCACCGCCTTGGTTGGCTGAAACCTATCTGCGCACCGTACGAGGAAAATGCGGCTGTTGCGGCTGCACTACCTCGTCGTCTGGGCGGTGTTGGGTCATGTGACGGAATAGAGTGTTCAGCTCTTATGGGTCGCCAGTTCAGCAAGCTCGTTCTGCGGGGCGCAGCTCCTTCATTTCTTGTCGGGACACTTTGGTCCACGCTCAAGCGCCCAACTGCCATTGGTGCAAATCGCGTGAGTTCCCGCCATACCGAGAGTAGTGCTGTCAATACAGGCACCTTCGTTGAACCTCTGACCGTTCCAGACACAACCCCCTTCTTTGAATGCGAATGGACTATTCGGCAGACTAAGCACGTCAATCTCTTTGTCTTCCATTTCGGGCTCCGCGAGTGTGCTTAACTATCGCTTGCTCACTCTGGTCAATATATACGATCTTTCGCAAGTGCCGCGCCTAACGCCAAAGCTGTCAAGGTGTGTCAGTCTTCCCTCTTAGCTTATACTGCTGATCTGTGGCCCGATGGGCGGGTGTCGCTTAGAGCATCCGGCATCTCGTGGCTTGAACTTAGCCGATTCTTAATTGCCTCGGTTCACCAGCAGGCTTCGCCCCGACGTACAAAACGCCTTGTAAAATCCAGTTTCTGATGAAGGAGCGCTGTCGGAGGTTTTCCCGAAAACTGGTGAAAGTCCCGAATCAGGTGCGCTTGATCGAAGTAGCCGCAACGATTCGCGGCGCTCACCCAATTTAACTTTGGGTCTTCCATTGCGCGAAGAACGCCCTGGAATCTCTGAATTCAGGCAAAGTATTTTGGCGAAATCCCCACACCGTCCTTGAAGCGACGTTGAAGCTGCCGCGCAGTCCATCCCACACTCCGCGCCACGCGGTCAATGTTCATGAGTCCACCGGATTGCTCGATGACTCGCACCGCACATGCGAGCCGCTCATTGTCCACGTGATTGCGCGTAGCCATCGTGGACATCAGAGCATCGAGTGCTTGGAGCGAGAGAGATTGTGACGGAAGGTTTCGAATGCGTTCGAACTCCCGGCGCAATTGCTGCGGCTGATCCTGCAGGTCAATCGCGAGATCGTTCAATAGAGCCATAGGCAATCCCAAGACTTGGGTGGCTCCATGCGGCCGAAACTGAACGCCTATCATGACAGTGGTGCCCGACGGTCGTAGCAAAAGCGGGCCTGTGATTTTACCTACGAAGAAGCATTCTGGCTGAGATGTCCATCCGCCTTTTTTAGCGCTTTCAAATGGCCGTGCAAAATTGAAAATCATCCCGGCGCGACCGTCGGGGATGACAATCTGGGCGGCCGATCGCGGCGCCTTGTCCTCCAGAGTCCAATAAAATTCGACGATTCTGGCGGCTGCGACGCTCGGCTGAATCTGTTGATAATGCACGCCGAGCAGGGGAATATCTCCCTCGGTAGCATCAATCATTCGTCGCTCGCCTACACGGCAGTGGCAAACGATGAACACAACATGCTGGTGGCACTCGTGCGACGCCCACGTGAATCGCTGCATCAACTGCTTGATCGGCTCGAGCAGGCCTTGGGTCCGGCCGTCGACGATCAAATCTTCGTCGATGAGATCAACG
>Ga0302324_100010529_pt1 | contig 19136 bp, 19 predicted proteins | sample Palsa_T0_1_FD_201949 | JGI IMG/M metagenome (GOLD analysis project Ga0302324, IMG submission 201949) | Peat permafrost microbial communities from Stordalen Mire near Abisko, Sweden - Palsa_T0_1 | ecosystem: Environmental > Terrestrial > Soil > Palsa > Peat permafrost | place: Sweden: Abisko...
GAGATGCGGTGCGCGATCCGGATGAGCTCGAAGTTGTGTGCGACCTGGCCATGGCCGCGGCAGAAGATGAACGGTATCTTGTCGGTCAGCATCAGCTGCGCGCGCGTCACGTGCAGATGACGCACCGGCACTGCCACATCCTGCGGCTCGGTCGCCCCGCCGAGCACGTGAATCACCTCGAAGCTCTGGCACAGCTTCATGAGGTTGCAGAAATCCTCGAACGTGCCCGCGCGACGGCCGTTCGCGGTATCCATGATATTCGGCGGCCCCGACGTCGGGCAAAAGACGACGCATCCCGGGGTGAGCGGCATGTGCCGCTCAGGGTCGACGGCATGCAGCGTGATGTCATGCGGCGCGCTCGCAAGCGCGGTGGCGACGAGCCCACGATCGAACCGTACGACTTGCGAGGCCTCGTCGACCTGAGCGCCCCCTTGGGCGTAGCGCACCCGGGCGTCTTCGGAGAGCACCTTCATGCCCTGCGTCTCGAGAATGACCAGCGCAGCTTCGTGGATGGCGGCGACTTGGTCGTCAGAGAACACTCTCATCGGCTCGAAGGGGTTGTGCAAATGGCGGTAGGCGCGCGTGCGATCGACGACGGCGTGACTCGCTTCTTGCGCTCCGCCCCGGCGCCTGCCGCGCCGTCCCTGCGTCTCGTCGGGCTGTTTCATATCTCGATTATAGGGAAGACGCGGTGACGATAGCTCCCCGGGCGGCGCTATTTGTGAATCGGGCCGATATATTTTTTCGATACGCCGGCAGCGGCGATGCATTTATCCGATATGCGCGATCCGCTCATGACCCACGAACGGCCGGCCGACCGCCGTCGAGCACACGATGGCCTCGGCCAGATAATCGGTGCCGGGTCCCACTTGCGCACGTCGCTCGGTGACCGCGGTGTCGACATGCGGATCGGCCGCACCCGCGCGTAGTGCCGCGCTGAGCGCGAGCGCGCGCGAGATCCGCTCGGCATGATCGAGCGCCGCCCTCGAGTCCGGATAGTCCCGGCTGCCGGCGGGATCGTGCACGCGAAAGACGTTGAAGCTCGGTTGATTGACCAGGATCTCGACGCTTTGCGAGACCACGCCCGCCACCGCGCCGACCGCGTTGCAGACGGCGGCATGCTCCGGAATCGAGAGCGCGGCGCCGAGACGGCGCGCAACATCGGGGTAATACGCTTCCACCGGCGCCCCGATCGCGACGATCGGCCGTGCGAGGCCGAGCGTCGCCCGCATCCAGTGTGACAGCGGCTGCCCCGCCACGGCTGCCTCGAGCAAGCGCTCGCCGAGCAAGCCCCAGGTCCCCGTGGGAGTCTCGAGACCGGGATCGTGCGCGAGCGCGGCCTCGAGCAGCGCGCGAGCGCTGCGCCGGACGACGAGCTCATAGGTGCGCTCGCAAAGCTCTCGCGCGGGTACGGCGGCGGAGGCGGCGCGCGCATTGCGCTCCTCGATGGCGAGAATGCGTGCGCCGCATTCAGCTGCCTCGCGACTCCAGCCGCGCTGCACATCGAGCACGTGCATTGCATCGCTCGGCGTGAAGGACGCGACCGTCACGAGTCCCGCATCGGCCAGCCGGCGCAAACCCTCGAGACCGGAGAGGTTACGCACCGCATCCGACACCCGGCGCGGCCTCAGATCGAGAGCCGTCCAGATCCGGCGCTCGAGCGACGGCAGATGTTCGGGCGCCTCGCGATCCGGGTTGCGAAAGGCAAACTGCGTTGCGAACTCTGGAAGATGCGCAAGCTCGGCGAGCGCGCGCAGATCCTCGAGTGCTTCCGGAAAAGAATGCGCGAGCAAGCTCAGGGGCATCGCCTTGCGCGGACCCACCTTGAGCCGCAGCTGTCGATCGAAGCCCACCTCGCTGTCGCCCCCGAGACCGATGGTGCGCACGTCGATGGCCTGGACCATGGTGCGCCAGCCTCCGACCAGCGCGCCCTCCGCCCGGATCACGGGCCGGCCGGCCGATACCACGGCGATGTCCGTGGTAGTGCCGCCCATGTCCGAGACCACGAAATCCCGCTGACCGGTCAAAAAGCCGGCCCCGACCACGCTCGCGGCCGGACCGGACAGAATGGTCTCTACGGGGTATTCGAGCGCGACGTCGGCGCGCATCAGCGAGCCGTCGCCCTTCACGATCATGAGCGGTGCATCGATCGACTCCTCAACGAGCACCTGTGACAGCGCCTCGATGAGGTGCCGGATGCGGGCCGTGAGGCGCGCATTCAGCACGGCGGTGAGCGCGCGGCGCGGCGCGTCGAGCTTCGAGCTCAGCTCGTGCGCACAGGTCACGGGCCTTTGCGAAAGCCCGCGAATGAGCTGCCGGGCACGCGATTCGTGCGCGGGATTGCGCACCGAGAAGCTCGCCGCAACGGCATAGGCCTCGACGCGCGTCTCGAATTCGGCGACCGCGGCCGTCACGGCGTTCTCATCGAGCGGCGTCCACTCCTCGCCCGTCGCGCCGTGGCCGCCGGCCACGCGCACGAGCGGGCCGCCGTGGCGGCCGATGCCGGATCGCTCGACCATCGCATCGTCGAAACCGATGAGCAAAGTGCAGACGGGACTGAAGCGGTTCTCGACCACCGCGTTGGTCGCGAGCGTCGTCGATACCGAGACCAGGCTCACGTCCGCTCGGTGCGCGCCCGCCGGCAGATCGCTGAGCACCGCGCGCATGGCGTTGCCGATGCCGATCGCCAGATCCCAAGGAGTGGTGAGCGACTTCGCGCTTGCGACGACGCGGCGGCCGTCGGCCAAGAGAACCGCGTCGGTAAAGGTGCCGCCGGTATCGAGGCCGAGCCAATAGCCCGCCTGGCCGAGAGTCGGATTCGCGTTCAATCGGCTTACTTTATCACTCGAGCGCTCGATTGAGCAGGAACGCGAGACGCACACCGGCCTTGCTCAACTGCTCCGCCGTCACGGCAGTGGCATCGTCCACGTATGCCAGCGAAAGCTGATATTGGGAACCTGCGCTTGCAGCAGGCAGCAACCCATAGGCGTGCTTCTTCGAGACGGCGTAAGTCTCGACCGCCCAATCGAGAGGCGTGCCGCTCGACCAACGGGCGCGGTCGGCCGCCGTAATGCGTGCGATGAGTTTACGCGCGATGTCGGTGTCGCTCGCACCCAGCCGCATCACGAACTCGATGTCCCAGTCGTGATGTAGATTGTCGAGCCCTATGCTTGCGCCGCTCACGAGCTTGCGATTCCCGCCCTGATCGTGATCATCGCTCGCGTGCAGCGGCTGGTGCACATCGCCCACCAAGTGCAGCAGGAACTGGAGCGCGACGCGACGCTCTGCTTGCGGAGTCGCGGGATTCTTGAGCTCCGCATAGAACTGATCGATCTTGTCGATGACGCAATCCTCGCCGGGCCCCAGTGAGGCCGGCACTCCCGCGGGAAGCGGCTGCCTGCCGTAACAGGCGCGGCTCACATCGATGCCGCTGATTTCGAGATCGACGAAGTGCCAATCCCGGGTCCCGAGATAGCGGCGCTTGTCCCCGTCGCGGTCCGAGTCGCGATATTTGTCCGCCCAGGTGGACTCGTGCGCCATGTCGCGCTCGACCAGTCCGGAATCGTCCTCACGGAGCAGTTCGAGTACGTGCGCCCGCGCCGCGGGCGTGAGGTAGTAATCCGCGATGCGCCCAATGACTTCGTGGCCCTCATCTCCCCACGCCCACGCAGGTCGACTGGCCGTCAAGCACAGCAGCAACGGGCACGCGGCCACGAGCAGCGCGGTAGCCGCGCGGCGCCGGATCGCGGCGGCACGGCTCACCGCTTCATGCCCCGGTATCCATCGAGAAACAGGCGCACCACTTGTCCGGTCCAGGTATCGAGCTCGGCCGCGGTCATGGGGGTGCCGTAACCGATGGCCCGGCGCCTGGGAATCGTCATGACCATGAAGATGAACTGGGTTGCGGCAAACTCGCGATCTTCGGCGGCGGCTTTCGATTCGGGGAGCTCACGAGCCAGCAAGCTCCCGATGAGCGTGACGGCCTCGCGGTTACCCGCATCGCCCTCCACGGCGCGAGCGAGCTCCGGGAAGCGTGCCGCCTCCGCGTGCACCAGCCGGTATAAGGCGAGGGCCTGGGGCGCGAGCGCCGCGTTCAAAATGAACTGGGCGAGACGGCGCAATATGTCGGCCAATGCCACGCCTTCGATCAGCGGTACATCGGGCGGGGGACGGATGTGTCCAACGACCGCGTGCACGGTGGCCGCGAACAAGGCGGCCTTGTCCTCGAAGCGATCGTACAACGTGCGTTTGGAGATACGCGCACGCGCAGCGACGGCCTCCATGGATGTCGTGCCGTAACCCTCGGCCAGAAACAATTCCGTGGCGGCCGAGAGAATATGTTCCCGGAGCCGCAATGCATCGGCTTTCGAAGGCCGGCCGCTCCGTACGGCTCCGCGCGTGTGGGCGTTGGCAGGCCTTCGCGGCATCCCTACCTATCGTTGTGCGTAACCATAGCGACCGGAGTAAGTGTAACCGCGGCTGTAACCCCCCTGATAGCCCGGCCCGTAGTACGCGCGCGGCGCGGCGGAATACGGGTAAGGGCGCGGATAGGCATACGCCGGCGCCGGCGCATAGTAGGCGCGCGGCGCGTAGCCCGGGTAGTAGACGGGCGCCGGTGCCCGATAGACCGGCGGCGGATAATAAGCCGGCGGCGGAGCCGCGTAGCTCGCCGCGGGCGGGTAGCCATACGACGGCGCGGCGTCTTGTGCCGATGCGGCAACCGCAGACACGGCGACTGCAGCCAGGGTGAACGGCAGGCTCACCAGTGCGGCAGCAGCCCCGAACAGGCCATGGCCAAGTCCCCAGCCCCCATGAGCGTGGCCGAATCCAGGTCCATGCACGCCGGCGGCGGCCGGTAGTACGGGAGCGCCTGCGAGCGCGGTCGCGACAAGGGCGGCGAGCACCCTCTGTTTGATGGCCATGGGATCACTCCTTCGATGGCAGGTGAGGGCTTCAGGATAGTCCTGCCATAAATGGAACGCAACGGTACCGTACCGTTAATGAAAGCCATATGCCACGCGGTAATAGAACGGCCGGATGGGCTGCAGGCCTCGCATCAAGATTCCCTGCTGAATCGGGTCGAGCCGCTCGACCTGCTTACCCACCTTCTCCTCGGACAGGTCGGCGGGACTCCAGGCGATGAGCAGCAATTGGCGCCCGCGCTGCGCAGCTGCCGGAAACCAGCGCTCGTACATGAGGCCAACTTGGCCGAACAGGTGCGCGCTCGAGCTTTCACTGACCGCCTTGGCTCGATCGGACCTGTAGAAGGCGAGCTCGCTCGCGATTGCGTATCGGTCCATGCCGACGATGAGCGGATCGCTGCCGGTTCGACGTGCCCTATCCTCGGCGATCGCGCCGACGTCGCGGCCGAGCTCTCGCCAGCCGACGGGCACGAGCTCCGCATGCCGGCCGTACCCCACGCCCGGAATGCCGCGCGTCAGATAAAAAAGGCCCGCTCCGTAAAGCAACAACACCGCGATCAACGTGGGCGCCCAAGCGCGGCGGATCGCTTTGCCCGTGGTGCGCAGTGAATGCGTGATGCCGGCCGCAAGCGCCGGCAGCGACGCGATCCACGGAGCACCCGTCCAGTCGAGCTTGACCTCGTGACGCAAGCTGAAGAGCACGAACACCGCGAGCGGAGCCAACACAACGGCCTGCATGAAGCGCCAACCGCGCTGCCGCTCAACGGCACCGGCCGCCGGCGCATCGCGGAACGTCTCGGCGGCGTCCCCCTCCTCGTGCGTGCTCGGCACATTTCTTCGTAACAACTCCCGGACCGCTGCGAACGCGCCAACCGGAGTCAACAGCGCCAGTATCGAGCCGATGAGCTTGGGCAGCGCAAACTGCGGGCGGTCGGCCAGCCGACGCGAGGTTTGAAACGCGAATGAGGCGAAATCGTTGTGCGCATTCCACACGATCACCGGGGAGAAAATGATCGTCGCGAGCAAAACCGCGGCCCAGGGCTCGAAACGCTTCAGCCAGTCTCGGGAGCGCGCGTCGATGAGCATGAAAACCAAGGTGGCGAACCCCAAGAGCGCGATCGTGTACTTGGACAGGAGGCCGAGGCCGAGACACAGGCCCACTCCCCACCAGGCCCGCGCATGCTCCTTGATCAACGCGCGATACAGAAAGTGGACCACACTTGCCCAGGCGGCCGTCAGCGGCGCATCGGGCGTCATCAAAATGCCGGCAAAGAAAAAGAACGGCAGCGTCTGCGCAAGGACCACGGCCACCCAGCCGCTCACCTCGCCGAACATCTCGCGCGTCAGCCGGTAGACGAAGACAGTCGCGATCACCCCGCACAACAGCGCCCCGATCCGGACACCGAACTCCGTATCTCCGAATACGGCTGTACCTGCCGCTATCAACCAGCCGACCATCGGCGGATGATCCAGATATCCGATATCCAGGTGCTGCGCGTAGTTCCAGTAATAGGCCTCCTCCGGCATCAGCTCCACACACCCGGCATAGATGAGTCGTAGGGCCACCGCCAACGCCACCAGACCGATCGCTGTGAGCTCCGGCCCGGCAAGCCGCTTTGTCATTTTTATTTCCCTCGACTTTGCCGTCCGTATAGATAAGCCACCGGCAGTCCCAAACGCACGCACGACTGAGCGGGCACGCCTCCGGGCAGCACGATGCGATCTGCAAGACCGGCGATCGATTTCACCATACTGCGCTCGAGCATTTGCAATCCCTGGCGCGCATCGAGGCCCAGGCGCTCGCGCGCCCAGGGTGGGACGATGTCCAGCGCCGCGCGAATCAGCAGGCCCTGGATCCAGGCGAGCGGTCGCGGCAACACAGGCGCGGCGCGCAGCAGATCGAGAAATTCGAGCAGGATGGCCGAGCGGCGCAGGCGCCCTCTCATGGAATTGAACAGGCTTTCGACTTCGCGCATTGATCGCGGCGCATCGACGGCGCCGTACAGATGCGCGGCGGGCACAGCCTCTTCGAAAAACGCATCGATCTCGGACTCGGCAAGCGGATGCGCATAGGCGGCATAAGCGGCGACGAATCCGTACGAGGCCGTGGCGTGCACCCAGGTCAACAAGGCCGGATCGGCCGCGGTGAACGCCATGCCGCAGGGCGTGACCCCCGAAATGGCCGCGTGCATCCGCGCCACGCGTTCGATCATCGGCGTGGCGATGCTGCGCGCCCCGTAAACGGTGATCATCGCGGCCGCGCCGGTGCGCTGCAGACGCCCGACCGGATCCCTGCGAAATCGCGAATGCTCCCACACGCCCGTGCGCACGCAGGGCTCGGCCAATTCGAGGATGACGGCGGCGACGCCGCCGATGAACAGCGTGACCGGGTTCTTGAACACCCGCCAGGACACGGACTGCGCCGAGATCAGTGCGGCCTCTCCCACGGGAGTCGAGAAGTCGACTCGCCCGGCGCCCGTGGCAGGTAAGCCGCGCCACAGCGTCTCGAGCTTGCGCTCGAGGCCGGTCGGAAGCCGCAGGACCAGACTCATGGCGATGCGACCCTGCGCAGCCGGCGTCCCTCGACCCACTGCCAGCCGATGAGGGTCGGGACGCCCCAGGCGAGCTCGCGACGCAGCATCGCAGTGAAATCGGCGAGCACCGCGACGCCGATGAGCGCGATCACTCCCACGACCGCGCCCACGTAGGCCGGCGTTTTCATGGCCATTCTCACAGGTCCGGATCAGCTCAGGCGGCGCATCACGCCGTCGGCATCCACGTCGAACTCGTTGCCACGCCAGTTGACCCGCGAGGAGAAGAAGCTGCGGCACCAGATCCAGCAGATCAAAAGGTCGCGCACGGGCAGCAACCAGAAATCGGACAGCATCGAGCGCTGTCCGCGGAAGCGCGGCACGAAATGCAGGGTAATGCGTGCGATCAGAATGACGGCGAACAAACTCCATGCGACGAGTGACACGCCCATGGCGCTCGCGAAGATGATCCCGATGAGCGCCAGCGGCAGGCTGAACGTTGCGAAGATCCCGAGGAAGCTCCTCGGCCGCAGCACCCGGATGGTGCGCATCCATCGCAACTCGTGGCGGGTCATCGAGGAGAGGTCGGGCTCGTGATGCTCGCCGCTCAGCAGGTACGGCGACAGCACGATCCGCAGATTCAATCCGCGCACCAGCTCGCCCAGCCGGTAGTCCTCGGCAAGCTGATCCGCAAGCACCTGCAGTCCGCCGATCGCGCGCAAGACGGAGCGCCGCATGCACAGCGTTTGGCCCGAGACGTACCCCTCGTAGCCGAACAGCCACGTGAGTAGAACCGAGGGGATGTACCACTCGTTGATGTACATCGCTCCGAGCCGCGACCAGATACCCGGCGTGGGCACTCCGCGGTACAGGCAAGTCACCAGCCCCACCCCACTGTCGCGCAGCGGTGCGGTGACGGCACCGAGATAATCCCGTCCGACGAAGGCATCGCTGTCCGCCATCACCAGCACTTCGTGATTCGCGTGGGGAAGCATGTTGATCAGATTGCTGACCTTGCGGTTGCTCCCGTGGAGCTGCCCGTCGACGACGAGCTTCATGGGCAGCTGCGGGAATTCCGCGATCAACCGCCGCGCCACCGCGCATGCCGGATCGTCTGCCTCCAGTACCCCGTATACGATCTCGAATTCCGGGTAGTCCTGGTCGCAGAATGAGCGCAGGTGCTCATACAGCCCGGGCTCTGCGCCGCACAGCGGCTTGAGCACACTCACCGGCGGGGGGGAGAGCGCGGTACTGGCGCGACGGCGCAGTTGCCACGCGAGAACGGCAACAACGGCAAGCACCACGTAGCCGGCCGCCGCGACCAGGCTGGCATATCCGAGCATGACGATGAATGCGTGCAAGTTGGGCATGTTAGCTTACCGTGTACGACGCTGCTATCCTTTGAGCTTTGCATGACAAAGCCATGGCAAGCGAATTCAAAATGCTGACGCTCCGTCACCGGTCTCCTGGGGCGTTGCGATGCATCCCGCTGATCGGGCTGCTGGCAGCTGCCGTGATCCAGGCGCAGGACACACCTGTTGTCTGGACGCTTGGAGGCGAGGGAGGCTGGGACTATCCCACGGTGGACTCCGCCGCCCATCGATTATATCTCTCTCGTGCAACTCACGTCGCCGTGATCGACACTCTTACGGGCAAGTCGGTCGGAGATGTTCCAGACACACCGGGTGTGCATGGCATCGCGATCGCCGCGGATTTGCAGCGCGGTTATGCGAGCGCCGGCAAAGCCAATGCCGTGAGAGTGTTCGACCTCGCCACCCTGCAGCCGATGGACAGCATTCCCGTCGGTGCCCACCCGGATGCGATACTCTACGATCCGACGATCCACGAGGTTGTCGCGCTGAACGGCGAGGACAACAGCGCGAGCGTCATCGACGCGCGGAAAAACCAGGTGATCGGCACGATAGCTCTCCCGGGAACTCCGGAATTTGCCCGCAGCGACGGCGCCGGTCATGTCTACGTCAATATCGAGGACAAGAATGAGGTCGCGGCCCTCGATCTCGCCAGCCGGAAAGTGACGGCTGTGTGGCCGCTGACCGGCTGCGAGCGACCCACGGGTCTCGGGCTCGATGCGCGCAACAGCCGCAGTTTTTCCGGATGCGGTAACGCCGTGATGGTGGTGTCCGATACGCGCCTCGGCAAGTCCATCGCCACGCTGCCGATCGGGCATGGCGTCGACGGCGTCGAATTCGACGCGCTGCTGGGAAACGCCTACAGCGCCAACGGTGAGGGAACGCTCACGATTGTGCACGAGGGCCCGGATCCGCAACACTTCGCAGTGGTAAAGATCCTGCCGACCGCGCGCGGCGCACGCACCATCGCACTCGATGCGGCGACCCACCGACTCTATCTGCCGACCGCACAATTTGGGCCGACGCCGGCCGCCACCGCCGAAACTCCGCGGCCTCGACCTCCGATTCTGCCGGGCACGTTCGTAGTGCTGGTCATCACTCCGACGCAAACGAGCGGCCATAATCCTTGAGCAGAATCTGGACCCCGAAATAGCCGGTGAACGTGGGTCCCGCACCACCGCTGCCGGTTACGCTGCGGCCCGCCATGAAAAGCGCATTGATGCCGCGCGTGAGCCTGTATCGGCCGCCGAGATCGAGCAGCGTGTAACGCGTTGCGCCGCCGATCGCGCGATCATCGTACAACTCCGCATCGAGCTCGAGGCCGTCGCTGAATGAATGACCCGCGACCAGGCCGATGATGCGCTCCTTGAGGCCCTGCTTCGGAAAGTAATATCCCGCCTCGACGTCGAGATCGATCACTCCGACTTTGCGCGCCGCTTCGAAGGGCAAAAGAAAGCGCGGTCCGGGCGAGGCAATTCCCCGTTGCTGTGCGAGCACGTCGGCGCCAGTCTCGACTTGTGGAAACGTCGATAACTGCCAGCCGTTTTCCCCTTGATCGAGAAATCGCCATTTGATGCCCGGATACGCATTGCTCCATCCGCTGTGATGGGGCTCACCCGGCATCGTGTCAACCACGTAGGGAACCTCATAAGTCAGCTGCACTCGCTCGCCGACGCCATAATTGAAATCGAATTGCGGCAGCTGGTACGAATCGAGGCCGCGCGTCAGGGTTTGGGCGGCAGCCACGTTGATTTCCCAGTGAGCATCGCCCGGGGTCCCCGGATCATTTGTCAGGAACGGAGGCCCTCCTTGCGCGTGAGCGACGCGAGACGCGACCAGCAGCGCGAGCGCGACGAGGCGCAATCGACGGTATCTCAAGCGGCGATGATAACGGCGCCCGCGGTGATCAGCGCCGTACCCAGGGCAACCTTCCAGGTCAAGCGCTCCTGCAAGAAGAGCGTTGCTAGAATCACGACGAAGACGACGCTCAGCTTGTCAATGGGCGCGACCCGCGAGGCCGGCGCCAATTGCAACGCCCTATAGTAGCAAAGCCACGATAATCCGGTCGCCACGCCAGAAAGACCGAGAGATGCCGCGCTGAGTGCCGAAATGTCCCCCGGTCGCTGCCATTCTCCACGCACGCTCACGATGAAAGCGCTCACCAGTAGAATCACGATGGTGCGCAGGAAGGTTGCCAGATCGGAGCTCATCGAGCTGACGCCGATCTTCCCGAAAATGGCGGTGAGCGCCGCAAAGAATGCGGAGCCTACGGCAAAAGCTTTCCAACTCGCGCTCATGCCGTTAGGATACTTGCTATCGTAAAGCAAACGCACGTGGAACCGCCGCCGTGAGCGAACTGCACCGCGCCCTGGCCGAGATCAAGCACATCCGCTGCCAAGTGGCGCGCGATACTCAGTTCCGCGGCTATGGTCCGGCCTCCGTCGCCGCGAGCGGCGTGCTGGCCCTCCTCGTTGCGGCGCTCCAGTCCCACTGGCTGAGAAATGAGATGGACTTTCGCACGTTCGCTGCGGTCTGGATCGCGACCGCGGTCCTGTCTCTGACGATGGTCACCATCCAAACGATGTTTCGTGCCCGTCGCGTGCATAGCGGGCTTGCGACCGAGATGGTCCTGGCTGCCGCCGAACAGTTCCTACCCGCCCTCGTGATCGGAACGCTGCTGACTGCCGTCGTCCTCGGAGCCGCGCCGCGAGAGGCCTGGATGTTGCCGGGATTGTGGCAGCTGCTCTTCAGCCTGGGGGTATTCGCCTCGTGCCGCTTCTTGCCGCGCCTCACTTTCGCGGTCGGGGTCTGGTATCTGATCTCGGGATTGACGACCCTGGTCATGCAAGCGGAATCCCCGACGTTGCTGCCGTGGACCATGGGGATTCCGTTCGGAGTGGGACAATTGCTCGTCGCCGCCGTCTTCGAATATGGCTATGAGAGATACGATGAACAAGCGTAAGTCCAAACCGGCGTCCGCACCGCGCTTTGCTTATGACGGCCTCGATCGGGTGATTCACGAGCGCGCCCGCCTCAGCTTGCTCACCTCGCTCGTCACTCACCCCAAGGGTCTGTCGTTCAGCGAGTTGAAAATGTATTGCGCGCTGACGGACGGCAACTTGAATCGCCATCTGCAGGTGCTGGAAGACGCAAAGCTCGTGACCGTCGCCAAGCGGTACGATCAGCAGCGTCCGCAAACGCTCTGCAAGATCACGCCGCTTGGGCGCCGCCGATATCTCGAGTACCTCGAGGTACTCGAGCAAGTCATTTTGGACGGATCACGGTCCTCGAGCGAGCCCGACTCAGGCGCCCGCCGGCATGTGAACAGCTAGCCTGTTCGGCTGGTCGCCGCCGCGTTCGCGTCAGGGCGGCGGCAACGTGAAAACCGGCAATTGCCAATTGAAGGCGACGCTGAGTAAACGCAGAGCGACGATGAAAAGCATGGCGATGATCGAGGCCCAAGCGCGCGACAATCCTAATTTCTGCATCAACAAATAAAGAAACACCCCGGCGATCGCCGCAGTGGCATAGATATCGCGGCGCAATAACATCGGCACGATGCCGCTGAGTATGTCGCGGACCACCCCGCCGGCGACGCCGGTCATGGTGCCCATGAGGATCGTGACGATCCATGGAGGATTTCTCTGTTCGATGGTTTGCGCACCGGATATGGCGAATAGCCCGAGACCGAGCGCATCGGCAATGAGAAAGGGGATGCGCTCGCTGGACCATATAGAGGCGCCCAGGACGGCGACCGCGACCGCCCCCAAGATGACGTAGAGACAGCGGGGATCTGCAATCCAAAATACCGGATGACGATCGGTCAACACGTCCCGAAGAGTCCCACCGCCGATCGCCGTCACCGCAGCCAGGACGACCACGCCGAACAGATCGAGACCCGAGCGCATGGCGGCCAATGCGCCGCTGATCGCGAACACGGCGACGCCCAATAGGTCCAGGACGAAGAGCATCCGGCTGGCGCGCGGCGATACGGGGCCCGGCATTGCGTCAACACCCTGTTTACGCATCCTCCCAACCTCCGCCCAGTGCCTTGTAGAGCTTCACGAGATCCGTGCTCTGCGTCAGCATGGCATCCGCCAATTGCTGCCGCGCCTGTATGGTCTGCAGCTGCAACGTCAGGACCGTGATATAGGAAATCACGCCGTGGCCGTACGCATCGAACTGAACCTCGACCGCACGCTGATCGGCACCCACCGTCTGCTCGAGCGCGGCGATACGCCGCGCATCCTCGTCCAACGCGCTGAGTCCGTCCTCGACCTCTTGAAGCGCGCCGAGGACGGTCTTGCGATAGCTCAGTGCCGCCCCCGCGGCCTGCGCCCGAGACAATCGTACGCTCGCAATCAGCGCCCCGCCTTGAAAGATCGGTAGCGAGACCGTCGGGCCGAAGGTGTAGAAATGGCTCGACCAATCGAATAGATAGCCGGTGCTTAGATTCCGCAGTCCGTAGGTGCCCGCGAGCGTTATGTCGGGAAACAGGCCCGCGATGGATACCCCGATCTGGGCCGTGGCGGCATGCAGTACGGCCTCGGAATTTCGGATGTCGGGCCGCCGGCGCGCCAGCACGGAGGGCACACCGACGGGGACGTTCGCCGGCAATGCCGGCAGTTCTCCGTGCTCGCCGAATCGGTTATCGAGCGACTCGGGAGTTTGTCCGATGAGCACGGCAAGCGCGTGACGCGAGGCCGCGATTGTCTGGTCGTAGGGCGGCAACTGCGCCTCGAGGCTCGCAAGCTGCGCACGCGCGGCGTCCACGTCGGGCTCGCCGGCGAGTCCGTGCTCGTGTCGATTTTGCGTCAGCTCGGCAATCTCGCGTTGCGCGGCGATTTCATCCAGCGTGATCTGCCGCAGGGTTTGGCTTGCCCGCAACTGAAAATAAGTTTGCGCCACCTCGCCCTCGAGGGACACCAGGAGGTCGTTGCGCGATTCGACGGCCGCGACGCTCTGTGCGTTCGCGGCTTCCACCGAGCGTCGCACCTTGCCGAACAAATCAATCTCCCACGAGGCATCGAATCCCAACTGGTAGATGTTGAACGGCTTCTCGAGCGAGGAAATGAGTCCCTGCGCCGCGGCGGAGGAAGCCGGACCGGTCGCCGTGTCGAACCCTTGGGATTTCAAGATACCGGCAAGCCCCAGCTGCTCGCGCGTGTAGGACGCGGAGGCGTTGAGACTCGGCAATCCTTGGGCCCGGGCCGCCTGCACCTGGATGCGCGCCTCGACGATGCGTAGATACGCGCCCTTCAGATCGAGGTTTCCCCGGCGCGCCGCAGCGACCAGGTCGTCGAGCTCGGGATCGTGAAACTCGCGCCACCAGAATGAGGGCGGCACGGCATCGGTCGAGGGCTGCGGCGCTGGTTGCGGCGACAGAGCTTTGACGCCCGCATACTGATCAGGCACCGGCTCCTGGGGCGGCTTGAAGTTGGGACCGACCTTGCACGCCGGCAAGAGCGCCGCCATCAGAATGAGCACCCCGCGGGCGGCGCGCATCAATGAGCTCCGGGCGGGCCGCCGGCCTTCTTCACGCCCGAGAAGAACAAAGTCAGCGGCGTAAATGCGAAGGCGAGCAGCGCGCAATAGAGAAACACGTCCTTGTAAGCGAGGAATGACGCTTGCGCAATGAGTGTTTGGTACGCCTGACCGAAGGCCTTCTGCGCAGCCACGGTAGCCGTGACGCCAAGCCCCTGAATCGCGCGGGTCAGCTGCGCCAATGTGTCTCGGAAGTTGGGGTTGGTATGCGAAGCGTGGTAGCCAAGATATGCCATATGCGTTTGCGTGCGCGAAGTAATCATCGCCGTGGCGACGGAAATGCCCACCGAGCCCAACACGTTGCGAAACATGGTGAACAACGCGGTGGCATCTTGCTGGAGATCGCGCGGCAGGGTGCTGTAGGCGAGAATGCTCAAAGGCACGAACAAAAATCCGATGCCCAAGGTTTGGGTGATGCGCATATACATGAGATGCCTGAAGTCGATGTCCGGTGTGAGCGTGCGCGAGTACAGCATCGAGCAGCCGAGCACGAGGAAGCCGAACGTCAGGATGAAGCGCGTCTGCACGTGCGGCAGCATCAGATTCAGTAACGGGATCAGAAAAATCACGCACACCGCGGCCGGGCTCATGACCAGCCCCGCGAGCAGCGCCGTGTAGCCCAAGTGCTGCTGCGCGAGTTGCGGAACCAGCACTGCGCTGCCGTACAAGAGCACCGCGAAACTGCCGATCGCGACGCAGCCCAGCGCGAAATTTCGATCCTTAAGGACCCGCAAGTCGACGACCGGCTTGCGCACATACAGGAGCCACGCGACGGCGGTCGCGGCCGCCACGGCCGCGATGACCGCCAACGAGCCGATGAAAGGGGATGAGAACCAGTCATCGTCCTCGCCGCGGTCGAGCATGACCTGAAAGGCGGCAAAGGTGAGCGCGATCAGCCCGATGCCGACGTAGTCGGTCGACACGTGGCTTTTCGCTTTCGCCCACGGCGGATCCTCGACCAGGCTCAGGATTGCGAACGTCGCGAGCACGCCGATCGGAATATTGATGAAGAACACCCAGCGCCAGCTGTAATTGTCGGTGATCCAGCCTCCGACCGTGGGCCCGAGCACCGGCGCGACCACCGTCGCAATGGCGGTCAAGCCGAATGCCCGTCCCCGCTGCGCGGGCGGAAACGTGTCGAGAATGATCGATTGCTGATTCGGCTGCAGGCCGCCGCCGAAGAATCCCTGCAGCACCCGGAAGACCACCAGCTCACCGAGATTGGTCGCTATTCCGCAGAGGAACGAGCAAACCGTGAAGGCTGCGATGCAAATGACGAAGTAGCGCTTGCGTCCGATCAGACGCCCGAAGAACGCGGAGATAGGCAGCACGATGCTGTTGGCCACGAGATAAGACGTGAGCGTCCAGGTCGCCTCGTCGTAGCTGGCGGACAGGTTGCCCGCAATGTGTGGCAGGGAGACGTTGACGATGGTCGTGTCCAGCAGCTCCATGAAAGCCGCCATGGTCACGACCACCGCGATCAGCCACGGGTTGGCGGACGGCCGCCAATTGTCGTGATCCGCCGTCTCGCCTCCCGGATCCGAGCTGTCGTCACTCACGAAGGTGCACCACCGGACTCACGGATAACCCCAGAGGCAAGGGACGATTGGGATCGAGCCCCCGATCGATCACGATCTTGACGGGCACTCGTTGCACGATCTTCACGAAGTTGCCCGTGGCATTTTCGGCCGGGAACGCGGAGAAGCGCGAGCCGCTTCCGTATTGGATGCTTTGCACGTGGCCGGACAGCGCATATCCCGAATAAGCGTCGATCTTGATGTCGACCGCATCTCCAGGACGCATGCGGCCGAGCTGCGACTCCTTGTAGTTGGCCGTGATCCACACTTGCGGCGTGACGATGAGGAACATGTTCGAGCCGGCCGTCACGTAGTCGCCGAGCTGCACGCCGCGCTGGGTGATGAACCCATCGCTCGGCGCGCGCACGTCCGTATAGGAGAGGTTGAGATCGGCTTGGGCGAGCTGCGCCTGCGCCTGGGCGACCTGAGCCAACCGCTCTTCCACGGCAGAGGAGGCCTGGCGGATTTGCTCGGGCACCAATTCGGCAACGGCGACTTGCGCCTTGGCGCTTTTCAGGTTCGCATCGGCGCTCAACTGCTGGCTGGTGGAGACATCGATGGTCTCCTGGGTGGTGGCTCGCCGATCCACCGCGTGCTGACGCTGATATTGGCGCTGTGCCTGCTCGAGCGACGCCGCAGCCGCCTGCTGCTGGGCTCGAGCGGAGATCAGTTGAGCGGGATACTGCACGCGGGCAATGCGCAACGCATCCTGCGCCGACTTGAGTTGCGCCTGCGCGAGCTCCAGGGCCGCTTGTGCCTGCTGTTGCGCGGCCAGATAATCGCGCGGATCGATGCGCAACAGCAGATCGCCCCGGCGCACACGCATGTTGTCGTTGATGTTGAGCGTAACCACGTATCCGGATATTTTCGGGGCCATGGTGACCACGTTGCCGTCGGTATAGGCATCATCCGTACGCACCTCGTTGCGGCGCGCGAACCAGAAAAAGAACCCGACGATGATGCCCACCATGACGATCGCCGCCACGATGAAGAGAGGCTTCTTGCTGCGCGGCTTTTCCTTTTGACCGTCCTTGCCTTGGTCTTTGTCGCCTTCCTTGTCGTTCGATTCCTCACCGTCCTCGGGCTTATCCTCGGACTCAGCCATAAGTACCCCGCGACCCTTGGTGCACCACCCGACCGCTCAATGCAGACGCACGAAGCCGTAGGCTTTGAACGTCACATCCGCGGCCGGACTCACGATGTAGGCCACGAACTTCGCAGCATCGGCCTTGGCAGTCGTCGTCAGCGCAATCGGATAGACGATGGGCGCGTGCGAAGTCGCCGGAAAAACGTCCACGACGCGCACATGCTTGTCGATCATCGCATCCGTCTCGTAGACGATGCCGAGCGGGGCCTCGCCTCGATCGACGAAGGCCAATGCGGAACGGACGCTGTCGGCGCGGATGAGCCGATCCACCACAGCGTCCCACACCCCGAGATTGGTGAGAGCGGCTTGCGTATACCGGCCCGCCGGAACTGAGTCAGGATCACCGGTCGCAAGACGCTTGTTGCCCAAGGCCGTCGCCAATGGGAAATGGGGCTGGATCTTGAGCTCGATGGCGCTATCGCTCGGCGCGATCAGCACCAAGCGGTTGCCGAGGACGTCGCGGCGGGAGGCGGTTTGAATCAGATTGCGCTTTTGCAGATAGTCCATCCAATCGACGTCGGCTGAGAAGAACACGTCGGCCGGCGCGCCGCTTTCGATTTGCCGCGCGAGAGCCGAGCTCGCGGCGAATGAAAACTTGACCGGAACGGATGTCTGCTTGGTGAACGCGTCGCCCAGATCCTGCAGCACGTTGGTCAAAGAGGCGGCCGCGAAAATCACCATCGCCGGCTGGTCTACGGCCTGGGCGTGACCCGCGCCGCTCGCGAGGAGCGACATCCAAAGGAGTGCGCCCGCGGCCACCTTGTGTATACGAACCATACAATCCCCTAACTCTCCCTTCTTCGAGCCAGCATACCTTGAATTTAATTGCCGGCGCGACGAGACCGTTGCAAGATCCGCGTTACTCCACATGTAGGATGCCGCCGGCGGCGATGCGGGGAGGTCTTGAGATGGCTCATGCGCCGATCTCATCGTTAGCTTGGCGTGCTCATTGCAACGGAGCGATAGAATGGTCGGGGTTGTCATGCCACCCGTTGGCGTCTTCGACTGGGGAATGAGCCTCCCCTCGCGGAACGAGGCAGGGCTGGTGCACGTCATCGTCGATACGCCGAAGGGCAGCTGCAACAAGTACAAGTACGATCCAGAGTTGCGGCTGTTCAAGCTCAGCCGCATCATGCCGCTCGGCATGCATTTTCCCTGCGATTTCGGCTCGATTCCCAGCACGGCTGCAGCCGACGGGGACGCGCTGGATGTGGCAGTTTTCACCGAACATCCGAGCTTTTCGGGGTGTCTCCTGACCGTTCGGCTGATCGGGGTGCTGGAGGCCGAACAGACGGAAAAGGGCCGGACCATCCGCAATGATCGTCTGGTTGCAGTCCCCGAGACCCCGGTGAACAAGCCGGAAGCGCGAAAGCTGGGCGATTTGCCCATGGGATCAATGGCCCAGCTGGAGCAATTCTTCGTGGGATACAATCGCGCGCACGGCAGGCAGTTCAAACCGTTGGCCCGTCGCGGTCCGCGGTACGCGGAGCGATTGCTGCGGGCCGCTATTCGGCTTCACGAGCAACGACGCGGTGACAAGAAACATGACAAGGGGAAAGCCCTCCGCTGAAAGCCCGGCGCACATTGCCCGTCGAGTCCTGCTCGCTCAACTCGACAAGACCATCGGGGCGTTGAGCGAGCGCCGCCGCTCCGATGTGGCCATCCACAATATCCGCAAAGAGCTCAAGCGCGCCCGTGCCGCGCTCAGGATGCTGCGGGAGTGTATCGGTGTCCTGGAGTACCACCGCGACAATGCCCTGATTCGCGATGCCGCGCGCCCGCTCACGCCCATTCGCGACGCAAAGGTATTGCTGCAGACGCTCGAGCAGGTGGAACCGAAGAAGGGCGCCGCCGGCAGCGGATTTTTCCTTCGCCTCCGCAAGGTGCTCGAGGAACAGCGCCGGCTGGCGCGGCGACAACTGCGTTCGGCCGACTTGGCTGCGGCGGCACGCGTGCTGCGCGGGATTCGCCGCCGCGCGGCTGGCTTGCCGGAGAGCCGCCTGGCCCCTCCCCATCCGCGCGAGCTCGAGCACGCCTTCAAGAAA
>Ga0302324_100010532_pt1 | contig 19132 bp, 10 predicted proteins | sample Palsa_T0_1_FD_201949 | JGI IMG/M metagenome (GOLD analysis project Ga0302324, IMG submission 201949) | Peat permafrost microbial communities from Stordalen Mire near Abisko, Sweden - Palsa_T0_1 | ecosystem: Environmental > Terrestrial > Soil > Palsa > Peat permafrost | place: Sweden: Abisko...
TCCTGCGCCATGCTCTCGTGCTGGGTTAGCAAGAGAAAGACACAAAGCGCCGCAATCAGTGCGTGTCGTTCAAAATTAATGGGCGGGGTCACATGCAGTTCTTTGGAAGAACGGACGTTTACTGTAACACTTTAGCACGACTTGACCGGAATGTTCGGAAATTGACCAAGCAAAATCGAGACAGGAGTGGAATTTTTCTGCCGCCTGCGCCGTTTCGAAGCTGATTTTGGCGAAGCGTCCGGCTGCGGGAAAGACCAACGGAAGCAGACTCGGGAGCTTCGCAGACGCACTTTTGTTGCTTGCTTTGACTGGGACCGACTCTTAAACTGCCACCGGAATTGATTGAAACCGTCGTTTCAATGTCTCGAGCGTCGAAAATTGCAACTAGTCATTTATTGGAGTTGATCTATGCCCAAGTACTTGGCCGTAGCTTCCTACACCTCGGAGGGAATCAAGGGCCTGACGAAAGCTGGAGGAGTTTCGCGACGGGCAGTTGTTGAGAAACTACTGAAAAGCCTTGGCGGTCATCTTGAAGCATTTTATTTTGCGTTCGGAGAAAACGACGCCTACCTGGTCCTCGATGTGCCGGACAATCTGACTGCCGCTGCTATCTCACTCGCTGTCGCCGGAGCAGGGGCGACGCGGATGAAAACAATAGAGCTTCTAACGCCTGAAGAGATTGATCGGGCAATGGAAAAGCATGTGAAGTACGCGCCGCCCACGTAATTCGCAATGCTGCGCAGGACACTAACCGTTGGAACAATCCACTTTCCGTCGCTCGTTTCGGGACGATGCTTTTGAAGGATGCGATTGCACTTTCGAAGGCGACCGGGGTTGTTCTACGCTGAGTATACTTACCGGCCGCGGCCCGGATGTGGATGCTGCGGATGTTTGCTGGCGCCGGTATTGATCTCATTCATTGTGTTGTTGCGTTGCGCTCAATGGATCGCGCAAAAGCTATTGTCTCGCCTATAGTGCATTGGATTTAAATAGGAACGAAACGCGGGAGCCTGCCGCATTGATGTCGACAGAGGTTGTTTCCGGTGCAGAATCTGCTTCGTTGGAAAGGCCGATCCGTATGTTCGATTCTCTGCGGTTCTTATTTATATCAACCCTCGTTGCCAGCATTTCTATCGGAGCTCCTTTAGAGGTGAAACAGCCCGGTGACGCCGGAAAAGAGACGCCCGCTCTCAAGGAAGAGAAAGGGGAAAAAGACCAATATCAGCCCCCTCCGCCGGTGGTGACAGAGCACACTGTTACACTGGACGGTGGCAAAACGCTGAATTACAAAGCGATCACGGGCTACCTCCTGATTCGAGACACTACGCAGGAAACACAGTCCGAGAAGGATGCAGGCAAGGAATCGGCCAAAGAGAGTGCCCAAGACCAATTTGATCCCTCCAAAGGGAAACCCAAGGCTCAAATCTTCTTCGTTGCTTATATTCTCGACGGCGTCGATGACGCCGCGACGAGACCGGTGACGTTTGCGTTTAATGGCGGACCCGGATCTGCCTCTGTGTGGCTACATATGGGAGGGATCGGACCGCGGCGTGTCGTGTTGTCCGATCGCGGCGAAGCGTTGCCCCCGCCTGCTAAAATCACGGATAACGAATCGACCTGGCTGGAGAGGACAGATCTGGTGTTTATTGACCCTGTCTCGACCGGTTTCAGCCGTCCCGTGCGCGGTGAGGATCCCAAACAATTCTACGGATACAAACGGGATCTTGCGAGCGTCGGCGATTTCATTCGCATCTGGACGACGCGCTATTCGCGGTGGGCTTCGCCGAAGATTCTTGTCGGCGAGAGCTACGGAACAACCCGCGCGGCGGGGTTAAGCCAGTATTTGCAGGACCGGTATGGACTCTATGTGAACGGAATCGTGCTGGTCAGTTCGGCCCTGAACTTTCAGACGCTGGAATTTGAGCCGGGAAATGATGTTCCTTACCCCCTCTTCCTGCCGACTTACGCTGCGACCGCGTGGTATCACAAACGCCTTCCACCCGACTTGCAACAGTTACCGTTGCGCGACGTCCTCAGTCAGACCGAAGCATTTGCATCCGCCGAATATATTCTCGCCCTCGCTCGGGGTGACACAGCTTCCCAAAGCGACACGGAGCGTGTCGCGAATCAATTGTCTCGGTTTACCGGCCTTGATGCTGGCTACATTCAACAAGAAAACCTGCGCGAACCGATCGAACGTTTCGCTAATGACCTCTTGAAGGATCAGAACCGGTCCGTCGGGCGCTATGATAGCCGGTTTACCGGGATCAGGCTTCATCCTGGCACAGACGCCGAAGACTTCGATCCGAGTGACGAGGCCGTCAATGGGCCGTTCACTGCCGCCTTCAACGATTACGTCAGGCGAGAATTGAAGTTTGAGACAGACCTGCCGTACGAGACAGTTGCGGAGGTCAACCCGTGGAGCCTCGCCGAGGACAAGTACCTCGATGTGGCCACGAGTTTGAAAGACGCGATGAGCCGCAATCCCTATTTGAAGATATGGGTCTGCTGCGGCTACTATGACCTTGCTACTCCGTATTTCGCGGCGCAGAATGTTGTGCGCAGTATGAATTTGGATCCGGCGATTCGGGATAATATCCAGTTCACGTTCTACGAAAGCGGTCACATGCTCTACATCGAAAGGGGAGCGCGCCAAAAGTTAAAAGAGGACTTGGATCGGTTTTTGCCGGGCGCGCTCTCCCCGAAACCGATCAGTAACACGGAGCGCTAGCCGGTTGTTTTGGAATGCGCCGAGCGGGTTCACACGCTTGAACACGGAGTTCCGGAATGGTCTTCTTTTCCTTTCAGAATTTCCGTGGACCGAATTGAACTCCCTGGTCAACGGGCACGTCAGAATGCTCTTGTGCCGGGTGACCAAACAGGGTCGATAGAGGCGAAGAGGGGACGCTTCGTTTGAGGCATCAGGACCAATTACCGTTGTCAATGTGCCATTCGGGAGCGAAACCGAACGGCGACGCGATTCTGGCGAAAAGCGTAGCGTGGCTCCATCCTCTGATAAATACTCTTAATTATTAAAAATGAGTATAAATATGGCAAATATTGATTTATGAGCGGCTTACGAAGTTTGGCCCTGCGCTCAAGGGTAGGTGACTGGATACAGATGCTCGAATGTGCCGGCCCACTGGATGCAAGAGAAAATGAGCCTAATGGAAGAACTTCCAATGCATTTTTGGGCTGAATTGTTGTCCATCCTGGGAATCAAGCTGATATTTTATCAATAGATTCTATTATTTCAATAAATAATTTGCCATTCGGTCGATCTGAGGGATAACTGTTTTTTTTATAAATGCTTCTATGAATGTTCTGATCGCAGACGGCAACAACGAGTGTAGCGAGCCCTCGGTGGCCGCTCTGGACAATAGTTACTTTGCTCTGAATGCGAGGCTCCGGCTGGCGGAGCTCGCGGTCGAGGTGGGCATGGCATGGACGCGGCGGGATGAGTTGAGCAAGATCCTGCAAACATGTTCCGAGTCGATGGTGAAATATCTGGACGCGGTTTTGGTCGGCATTTGGACGCTTGAGGATCGGAAGGCTTCGTTGGAGCTGCGCGCCAGCGCAACCTCAGACAAGCTTCCAAAGGGAATTCAAGTTGGTGAAGCGATCGTTGGGCGAATCGCGCAGGAACGGAAGTCTTGTCGAACGACCGCGGTGTTGGGTGAGCTGAGTGCTCGGGAGCAGGATTGGGCGCGCCGGCAAGGCGTCTCGGCATTTGCGGGGTATCCGCTAATCGTCGAAGACCGGCTCGTGGGTGTTGTCGGGATCTTTACCCAAGAGGAATTGCCCGAAGCGACGTTAGCGACTCTAGCGGGCATCGCCGACTCCGTCGCCGGCGGGATTCAAGGTAGCTGGGCAGATGCGATCCTCCGCGAAAACGAATCGCGTCTCCGCCAATTGGTCGAAAACATCAGTGAAGTGTTGTGGATGACAGACGCGGCGAAGAAAGAAGTCCTTTACGTCAGCCCTGCTTACGAATCGATTTGGGGTCGGACCGGCACAAGCTTGGTGGAAGAACCTGACTCTTTTTTCGACGCGATTCATCCGGACGACCGTCCACGGGTTCTTGGCAGGTTGCAGGATGATTTTTACGCTACCTACGAGCTCGAATATCGGATCGTGCGGCCCGATTCCTCTGTCCGTTGGATTCGCGAACGCGCGTTCCCTGTACGTGATGCTGCGGGGCTGGTAATTCGCATTGCGCGCATCGCGGAGGACGTGACTGAAAAGCGGCAGTGGGAAATGCAACTGCGCCAATCGCAAAAGATGGAAGCCGTCGGTCGGTTGGCGGGCGGGGTGGCTCACGATTTTAACAACCTGCTTTCGGTCATCTTCGGTCACAGCGCATTACTCGCGGCGGCTGCCCCTTCCCAAAAACGGCTGCGGGACTCCGTTGCCGAGATCAACCGAGCCGCCGAGCGAGCCGCTGCCTTGACTCAGCAATTGCTGGCCTTCGGCCGCCGCCAGGTCGTCGAGCCCAAAGTTCTGGATCTCGGCTCGGTATTAGCAGAATCGCGGAACCTCTTGCGACGTCTTATCGGTGAGGACGTACACTTGAAGATGAGTTTAGCGCCTGGTCTGAGCCAGGTGAACGCCGATCCTTCTCAAATTAACCAGGTATTGATGAATCTTGTCATGAACGCCCGCGATGCCATGCCCCACGGCGGCGAGCTAACCGTCGAAACGCGCGACGTAGACTTCGCCGCCGCTTCCGCAACTCTCGACCCAGAAACGAGGCCAAGGCGCTACGTGCTCCTCGCCGTCACAGACACCGGCTGCGGCATGACGCCGGAAGTACAGGCGCGAATCCTTGAGCCGTTCTTCAGCACGAAAAGTGACAGCACGGGACTTGGCCTGTCGGTGGTTGACGGAATCGTCAACCAGAACGGGGGGCACTTAACAGTGGCAACCCGCCCCGGCTTGGGCACCACTTTCAGCATTTACCTGCCCGCCGTGGAAGAGCCGCTCGATCGACCATCGCGGAACGCTCCAGGTAAACCGGCATTGGCAAACGAAACAATCCTTTTAGTGGAAGATGAAGACCCTGTTCGCGAAGTTACTGCATTGCTTCTAGAATCTTTGGGCTATCACGTATTGCAAGTCGCTGCTGCCGAGGAGGCCTTGGATCTCGTCCAGAATGAACAACTCAACGTCGACCTGTTGTTTACTGATGTGATCATGCCAGGCATGAGCGGTCGGGAGTTGGCCGAGGCGTTCCGAGTCCACGACCCGAGTATCAAGGTGCTATTTCAGAGTGGCCATACCGATGACATCGTGGTTCGCCTTGGAATTTTAAACGCCGAAGTGGCGTTCCTGCAAAAACCCTTCACTGTCGGTTCGCTCGCGAAAAAGGTTCGGGAACTCCTCGATCGGAAATAAGGAAGGGAAAAAGGCAGGAGACAGGATTCCGGAGCTGCAGAATGGGAACTCTGCGCATGGTGCTTAATCTCCTTCTTGCGGCGGCGCGGGTGCGAGAACTGCTGGGCTGAAGGATTGGCGGGGAATAGGGTCAAAGGCGATCCGTCTCGAACCTGCAAATTGTTGCGCTATTTCCCGATGCATGTAAATGCATATGGCTGGAACGTGAGCGCTGAGTCGGTCCGTTCGAATATTTTGGAAATATTGGAATGACTTCTAAACTTTTCTCTGAGCTTGGCCTTTCTCCTGGCTTACTGAAGGCCATCGACAGGCTCGGGTACGAAAAAGCTGCTCCTATTCAATCGGAAGCGATCCCGATGATCATGGCCGGCAACGATGTCATTGGCCAATCGCAGACTGGATCAGGTAAAACGGCCGCTTTTGGGATTCCTGCTGTAGAGCTTGTCGACGCCGAATTGCGAGCAGTCCAGGTTATCATTCTTTGTCCAACGCGAGAGTTGGCTGTTCAGGTCGCTGAAGAGATTTTTAGACTTTCAGCGTTCAAATCCGGCGTACACTCTGTCCCGATTTACGGCGGTCAATCGATCGATCGACAAATCCGCGCACTGCAGCAGGGGGCCCAGATCGTTGTTGGGACTCCTGGCAGAATCCTCGATCACCTTGACCGTGGAACGCTCAAGCTTGATCGGGTCAAAATGGTTGTGCTGGATGAGGCCGACGAGATGTTGGACATGGGGTTCCGCGATGATATCGAGCAAATTCTCAAGAGTATCCCTTCGGAACGGCAGTTCATCTGCTTCTGCGCGACAATGGCCAAGGCGATCCTGGAGCTCATTCATCGGTACGCGCGCGATCCCAAGAGCATTCGTATCGAACATAAGGTTCTGACCGTCCCGTCGATTGAACAAGCTTTTTACGAGATTCGGGGTCGGTCGAAGACGGAGGCATTGACCCGGCTGATTGATCTGTACGACCTGAAGCTGGGTATTATTTTTTGCAATACCAAGCGGATGGTCGACGACCTGACGGATGAACTGGTTGCCCGGGGCTACTCGGCCGACCGGATTCATGGCGACATGAGCCAGGCGCAACGCGACAGGGTGATGACAAAGTTTCGCAACGGCGGGTTGGAGTTTCTTGTTGCGACAGATGTGGCAGCCCGCGGGATCGATGTGGATAACATCGAGGTTGTCTTCAACTTCGATCTCCCGTGGGACGAAGAGGACTATGTGCATCGCATCGGTCGTACCGGCAGAGCCGGTAAGTCAGGCCGCGCATTCTCGCTGATCGCCGGCCGCGAGATCTACAAGTTGGAAAGCATTGAACGCTATACGCGGACAAAAATCGCGCGACAGCAAGTCCCTTCTCTAGATGAAGTCGAGGAGAAACGGACGAATCTGTTCTTCGAGAGAATTCAGTCGGCGCTGCAAAGCGGGGCATTCGAGAAGGAATCGCGAATCGTCGACCGATTGCTCGAACAAGGTTTCTCCTCCACCGATATCGCCTGCGCGGTGATCCACGAGCTTCGAGGAGAGGATTCACGACCGGCCGAAACTCGTCAGCCAGAGGTGTTGGCACGACCGCACCGCGACGAAAACGCCTTTCATAAGCGACCAAAAAATCGAAAGCAGCTTCAGAGTCGCGACCGGGACGGCAGAACTCGCGACCGCCGGGGATAAGGGATGGTTTTCTGCATGCCATGCTGCGTCATGCTGACTCGACCGAAGCGGCGCTATCCCGCTTGTCTTGCACTGCTCGCGCTGCTCGGATCGTGCGCGATGCCGTCGGAGAGAGCTGCGTTTATCAGTGTAGCGGGCCAGCCGGCGAACGTGGGCGACGCGAAGATCGCGGCGCTTGCCTATCACGACTCCGGAGCCTACGCCCGCGATCTGACGGTTGTTGCTCAGCGCGCCACTCGCTGGATCACTGAGCGAGCGACGAGCGCGAGCCGGCCCGCACTAGTCCTCGATATCGACGAAACAGCGTTATCGAACTGGGAAGTAATCAAACTGGATGATTTCGGCAGGCCGATTCCCGGCCCGTGTGATCCTGCTTCCGGCGCTCCGTGCGGTTGGGCAGCCTGGGACCAGCTCGGGCGCGATCCGGCGATCGAACCGACTCTGCGCGTATTTCGAGCGGCACGCGCCGCAAATGTCACCGTGTTCTTCATCACGGGCCGGCCGGAAGACCAGCGCGCGGCGACGGAACGCAATCTGCGCACCGTGGGTTTTACCGGCTACTCGCGCCTCTTCATGGTGCCCAACGGCGCCCACTTCCCTTCCGCCTCGGATTTCAAGACTCCAATACGCGAGGATATCGAACGGCTAGGCTACACGATCATCGCCAATATAGGCGATCAGCCCTCTGATTTAATTGGTGGTCATGCGGAGAAGAAATACCTTTTGCCCGACCCGTTCTACCGGGTGCCATGAATTGAGAGCCATGTCCCCGCGCCCAAGCGCAAAACCTAAAGATATTTCTGATCCTAAGTCCGCGGTTGAATCTTCGTCCGATCATTCGAGAAGGTTTGCTTGGGTTGTAATGACAGGTAAGATTATTACTGGTAAGAGTAACACCAAAGTCAGAATTACATCGAAATGTCAAGTGACCATTCCGCAAGAGTTGAGAGAACGGTTCGGCCTTTTGCCTAGCCGGTCTCGCAGTCCGGAAGCGCACTGAATTTTGCGGTCCAAGCCAGCTCGCAACACCTCTTCCTGAAACCAGACCTGCACTCGGTTTCGTGCTCGAGTCAGGCCCGTGTAAATGAGTTCGCGGGTGAGAAGAGGACTCTCCTTGTCCGGCAAAATGAGCAGCACAGTATCAAACTCGGAGCCTTGGCTTTTATGGACGGTCATGGCAAATGCGGGTTCGTGCTCGGGAAGTCGTGCCGGCGGAATCCGGCGGAGCCCGCCGTCTTCGCCGATGAACCAGGCCAGGAGATGCGAACTGTCGGCCGGATCAGGGAGCAGAATTCCGATGTCTCCATTGTAGCGTCGGAGCGGATGATCGTTCTGCGTAATAAGAATCGGCATCCCGGCGTAAGCGTTCTGGGCTCCGCCGATCAATCTCTCTTCGCGAAGAATATTCTCGATGGTTCGGTTGAGGCTCTCGACGCCATAAGGGCCTGCCCGGAACGGGCAGAGGACGCGGAACTTTTTGAAGTTCTCGAGCGCCTCGATTGGGTCCGCCGTCCGCAAATAGGCGGAGTAACCGGCGATGACGCTTTGGCGCAATTGCTCCGCGATTCGCAGTGGCGGAGGCGTTTTTCCGGCACAGAGGTCGGGCTGCTCGACAGAATTCAGTATTTCCAGCGCACGGTCAACTTCCCCGTCACGAACGGCATTCGAGAGTGCGAAGATGTTGCTCTGGTTGCCGAACCGGTAATTCTTTTCCAGTACGACGAGGCTGCCTTGCAAAGGGCCGGGTTCGGAGGCGGCGCTGGCTATATCGCCGAGGACGGCTCCCGGTTCGACGGACGAAAGCTGGTCGCGGTCGCCGAGTAGAATCACGCGCGCCTTCTCCGGCAAGGCATCGAAAAGCTTGGCCATCATGGTGAGGGAAACCATGGAGGCTTCGTCCACCACCACAAGATCGACGGGGAGCGGATTCTTCCTGTCGTGCCAAAAATAGACAGAGTTGTGACGTGGACCGAGCAGCCGATGCAGAGTCGAAGCCGACTTCGGCAAGCGATCCTGCGCCAAACCATTTCCGACGCCGGACCGGAGCGTTTCTTGTAAGCGTGCCGCGGCTTTGCCAGTCGGAGCGGCCAGCGCGATACGGAGCTTCTCGCCGCCTGGTTCGCTGACCAGACGCTCCAGAATTTTTAGGACCGTGGTGGTCTTGCCGGTGCCTGGTCCTCCAGAGATGACAACAAAGCGGCGAGCGAGCGCGGTTGCGATCGCCAGGTCCTGAAGATCAGCAGTGTTTAGGAGGGAAAGCGGGACGCTTTCCTGACAACGTATCAGGATTCCTTGAGCCAGCGCCTTTTCGTATTCCCAATATCGTCGGAGATACAAACGGCCTGCGCCGTCCAGCACCAGAGGCCGCCCTTGGTCCGGGCGACCGATCGCACGATTTTTGGCGAAGACTTTTTGCCAAGTCTTCAGTTCAGGCCAGGCAAAAGCGAGAGGAGGTTCCCCGGAAGCGACTGGTCCTCTAGCGAGATCGAGACAGAGATGGCCGTGGCGCATGTTACGGCTTAACAGGGCGGCCGCCACCGGCGGCAGATCCTCTTGACCAAATCCTTTGATAAACCGCGCAAAGTGCCGGTCGATATCTGCAAACTCGCGATGGTCGAGCTCAATCGGTCGCAGAGTCATGATAAACCGCCGATCAATAGTTGGCGGAGGGCGTAGATGAGAGAGGCGGCCGGCAGATCACGGAAAATACCGTGGCTGGGTGTGTCCGGATCCAGGCCGCGAAAGAAGACGTAGAAAATACCGCCGAAATGTTTGTCATATTGATAGTCGGCGATCCGGCGGCTCAAATAGAGATCTGCCGCGACCGTATAAAGATGATACTGGAGGAAATAATAATGCTGCAGCATGCAGGCTTGGATTCCCTTCTGGTCGTAGTCGCGCGATTGAGGACCGAGCCAGTTCGATTTCCAATCGATGATATAGTAGCGATCTTTGAATTGAAAAAAGAGATCGATGAATCCCCGCATGAATCCTTCGACCGGCCGGAACTGCAGACGTCCCAAGCTGTTGGCATACTCAGGTGGCAGAATGAGACCACCATGCTGCAGAAAAAGATTCTGTAATTGACCCCGTTGCAAGGAGGCGATCGGATGGGAGAATTCCACTTCGGAGAGCCGGTTGGCCAGAGAAATCCCGCCGAGTGTGAGGTCCGTTTGCAAAGGGATTTTCAGCAGAAGCCGCAATTGAGCACAGAGCGCTTCGCCCAAGCCATTGCCTTTGATGCCGTGGGTCACCAATTTCAAATGGACCAGCTGTTCGATCTGCTCGGGTGTATTCTGGAAATCGAGATGCTCCAGGAGGTCATGCAGGAAGACGCCTGCCCGAAGGCCGCGCTCAAATCCCGCGAGGTTGTTTCTCCCTCCCGGGACGTCGACCGACGGTTCGACTGGTTCAACGGAGTCGCGATCCGGTTCTTCTGGTGCTTCTTCGGAGCGTCCGGCAGTCAGTCCGGTGAAACTAGCGATCATCTGCGTGCCGGATATCGTGCCGGAAAAAGGCCGCGCCGAGAGTTGACCGACGCTTGGCGTCCGTGATGGTTGAATGGCAAACGCTTGGTCCGCGACCGGGTCGATGGTGGTCACGCTGATCGCTCCGCCTGCCTTCCTTGCCAGGGCTCGAAGCGCAGACGCTGCCAAGGGAGAGCCAAGAACGTGCGCGAGCGGTGAGTTCTCGAAACCGGAAATTTGGCCGGCGTAGACGTAGCACCTATTTTGGGCACGGGTCAAAGCGACGTAAAGCGCGCGCAACGATTCTGCCATGCATTCCTGGCCCGAGATGCGGTCATTGTCGTCCGGGTCCGGCCTTTTCTTTCGCAGATCCAGGGTAAGCCGATCGCCGTTGGCCGGATCGTGAAACAATTTTTCCTTGCGATTCTTCAGGTCCCCCGCTTTCCACAAGAACGGACAGAAAACGATCGGATATTCGAGGCCTTTGCTTTTATGAACTGTGGCCAGCAGCACTGCGTCATCGTCACTTTCCAACCGCAATTGATGCTCGTCGCTCGCCCGAACGACTTTATGCATCTGCTCCCGGAGCCAGCCGCAGAGCGCATTGGGCGTCAGCCGTTCATCGGTCTCCGCATTATGTAGCAGTTCGGCGATGTGCAAAAAATTGGTCAGGATCCGTTCGCCTCCCGGGTATTGGATCAAACGTTGGCGTACCTTTTGATCGACTAACACCTGCCGGAAAAGTGCAATGAAGCAGGAATCTTCCCATTTCGTACGGTAGAGGAGGAATTTCTCGAGCCAGGATTGCCACTTCGCTTCTGCCGAATCTAATTCCAATATCCCGGCCGCGTTCAGGCCGAACAAGCTGGTGGCGAGCGCGGTTCTCAGGAATATATCGTACCTCGGATCGAGGACCGCTTCGAGTAGCCGCAACATTTCGCAAGCTTGTTCCGTCTCAAAGACGCTTTCTTCCGATTTCAGCACAGTTTTGATGCCGCTCTTCCGGAGCAGGTTTTGCAGTTCCGCCGCCTGAGCGTTGCTACGGACGAGGACGGCCATGTCGCCGAATTTTAGTGGCTGTTTTCCCAACTGTGCACCGCTGGCCTCTAATCGCGCAATATCCGCCACAACCGCACGACCAATCTGTGACTCGGCTTCTTCCTGGGTGTACGGCTGGTCGTCTTCCAACAATCGGAATCGCAACGGACCATCCGGAGTTGTCTCGACCAGCTCGGAAAAGTCTTCCCGGAACTCCTCGGGTGGACTCACTGACCGATACTCGATTCCTGTGATCAAAAACGGTCGATCGACGTTCGAGAAGAGCGTGTTGACAGCATCCAGAAGCAGCTTTTCAGAGCGATAATTGGTGCCCAGCGTAAACTGTCGCGCCGCCTGGCTCGCGGCACGCAAGTAAGTAAATACATCGGCACCGCGAAACCGGAACATGGCTTGCTTGGGGTCGCCGACGAAAAACAGATAGTGCTGCCCAGCGGAAAAAACCTGCTGAAAGATTTCGTATTGGACCGAGTCCGTATCCTGGAATTCGTCAATCAAGGCGGCGCGATATTGTGTACTGAGCGCTTTGAGGAGCGTTGGCCCAGTCTTGCTCTTGAGTGTGTCTCGCAGACGGGTGAGCAGGTCGTCATAGGTCAAAACATTCAAGCGGGCTTTGCGCCTTGGCATTTCTTGCCGGGCAAAAGCGATGAACTCGTGGTCCAGTTGGTGGAAATAACGTGTTGTTAGCTCGTGAAACTCGTCGCAGAGATCGAAGAAATGATGTCTCGGTGCGATCCCCGTTTTTTCTTTGGTGCATCGTGCGATCTCTGATCTCGATACGCGACTTATCGCGCACAGGGCGTCAGGATTGGCCTGCCGAAAATCGATGCATGCCGCTTTCAGGTCGGCTAACAACTGGCCGACCTTTTCTGGCGAGAAATTCTTATCTTGGGCGCGAGAAAGGTTTGGGTCTTTGCTAAGTATTTGGGTGATGGCAGCGCGGCTTTTGCTCCATTCCTTGGCCACCTCCGTTAGCTTTGTCTCGATCTGTTTTCCAATCTTGACCGCTGATTCCAGATCTGGACGGGGAATAGTTATCAGATCTGGATGATTCACCGTCTGCCAGAGCAGGTCAATCCAGTGAGCGGGCGATTGACGATGCGCCATTGCTAGTCGTGGCAGGAGTGCGGAACCTGCGTAGAATTGAGTACGCCAAAAGTCCTGCGCTGCTTCCTCATAGAGCGGTGTGGGATCGGTGAGCAACTCCGAGTCGAACAACAAGCCGCCCTCGAAAGTGTAGTCGCGGAGAACTCTCTGGCAGAAGGCGTGAATGGTGAAGATCCGCGCGTCATCAAAATTCTGCACCGCGAGATCGAGGTCCCGAATCGCTTGTGAAATGTCGCCGCATTTTAAGTACTTCACGACCACATCATCTTCTGACTGCCCCATGCGCAGATCGTCGAGGGCGTTGCCCAAGCGTTTGCGGACGCGGTCGCGCAGTTCCTCCGTGGCAGCCACGGTGTAGGTCACGGTCAGGATCTGTTCGATGGGGATCCGCAGCTCAAGGACCAACCGTAAGACAATGCCCGCAATGGTGAATGTTTTTCCCGTCCCTGCGCTGGCCTCGATAAGAGTTACTCCCTTCAGGAGTCCGGTTTTCTCGATTTGAAAAGGCTGAAACGCTTTCATGGATCAATCGTGGCGTTTCGAAGCATCGGTTCGAAAACTTCCAGTGCGAGGTTTATAAACTCGTTGTTTAGAGGGTTCTCGTTGGGAAAGCAGAAGAGATTGTATCTGTCATTTCCCTCATCCCAGTCATTTGAGCCCCTCCAAAACCTCGACGCTCTTTCCATTGGCGAAGATCTTGACCTCTTTGGAGGGAAAACCTTTTCGCTGGCGTAGGCCAGCGCACTGCCCGCAAAGAACGGCAACGCCCGGCTGAGTCCCCGCCAATAGATATCCAGCAGATCTGCGAGGATTTCTTGAGCCTCTTCGACCGGCGAAAATCTGATGATCTGATCAGTGCCGACGAGCACTGTTTCGCAAGCCGGGTTAAAAGCTACAGCGCAAAGGACCAGATGATTGATCCAGGCTCGAATCTTGTCTTTGGGCTTAAGAGTTGCACAACGGAACCGGACGATCTGACCGCCGTACAGCGAATCTATTCGTCCGGTCAGCGAAAAGGGACCAATGCGCAAATCGATCAGCAGCGGCTCGTCCGGTGCTTGACCTCGCAGTTCGGGTTGCAGCTTTCTACCAAAGTCCTGCGTGACGCTGAGCAACCTTTGAATATTCGCGATACCGACTTCGCCCATCGGTATCACTCCGCGGGCGGCGAAATTGTCGACAGTCAGTGCCCTGTGTTCAAGCGCGTCGGCCACGAGCTCTTGTTCCAGCGAGTAACGTTCCAAGGAGTCCAGCGCAAAGGGTTCACTCTCCTCCAGGAGGTCGTTCTTTTGATCGAGGCAAAGTCGGATCCGGCGTTGTATAAAATGCTTGGTGGGCTGGCCGAAAAATTCGATGAGACTCTTCAGCTCGACGCGCCGTGCTTCTACGGTTGGCGCAGGAAGGGGATCAGCGAAAAAATCGGGAGCCGGCTGATCCGAATTGGCGCGTAGACTGCGACTGGCGGCGGCGTTTGCTTCCGAATAGCTGAAGAGTCCTTTGCCTTTCCCGTCGAAGTAGCGTGGACTGAAGGCATGCAACCGATGCTCGGTGACAATCCAGTCCCGCGCCTTTTTTGGGTTAGGAAATACGAATGCTTGATCAAGATAATCGAGTAGTTCGCTGACCAGCACAGAGGGAGGAATCTCCTGATTATCGATGGCCGATCGTCCGACGTAGCTGAGATACAAACGTTCCCGGGCTGAGTTCAACGCTTCGAGGAAAATGGATTTGTCATCATAGCGCGTGGAGCGATCACCACATTTCGGGTGAATCGCCATAAGATCAAAGCCGGGCGGTGACGATGGCCTTGGAAAGTCCTGGTCTCCCATTCCAACCAGGCAAATGACGCGGGCCGGGATACTTCGCATTGGTTGGAAAGCGCAAAAGGTCACACCGCCGGTGAGAAACCCGCCGCGCTGTTCACCTTGATCGAGCAGCTGCTGAAGATGATAACGCACTACACGGAACTCCACCATTTGATCTCCGGCCGCGACGGCGTTCCGGCGGAGCTGATCCAAAGCCATCCGGATAACGCCCAGATCAGCGATCTCTTCGTCCGTATCACCAAGAAAAAATTGGTCGATCACCGCACCGAGCGCTTCCGGCCATTCGGACAATGGTCGAGCGACCGGCAATTCCGCCATGAGTCTGAACAGGGCTTCTACGGCTGAGATGAAGCGTCCGAGAACCTCCGCGCCCCCACCTTCTACTTCATCGTAGGGCATGATGCCCTCGAAAATCGTTTGATTGTGGCCGGCCATCGCGTAACCAAGCAGGCAGCGTTGGAGTCCGATTCTCCAGGTATTGGCGTCCAGTTCCGGCAACTGAAGTGCCTTCCTATGGGCAGCGTCGATGCCCCAGCGGATTCCGCTTTTGGTGATCCACTGGCGAATCATGGCCATGTCTTCGTCTGTCAATGCGAACCGCCGGCGAATCGGCGTCCGTTCGAGCAGCGAGAATATCTCCGAAGCGGTGCAGCGGCCGCCGGGCAAGGCGAGTAAGGCCAGCAGGGTTTCGATGGTCGGAGAGGTGTTGTTAGCGCGCCGGTCTGCGACACTGAACGGAATAAATCTTTGGCTGTGCTCGGGATATCCGAATACGGTCTGGATGAAGGGCCCGTATTTTTCGATGTCCGGGGTCATCACCAGGATGTCGCGCGGTTTCAGCGTCGGATCCTGTGCAAAGCGTTCGAGCAGGTGATCGTAAAGCACCTCGATCTCCCTCAATGGCGAATGACAGGCGTGAATTTGAATCGAGCCATCGTCCGCGTTGGCCTCCTCTTTCGGTTTATCTTGTTCGCCGCGATGGCGGGCGTGGAGAATGTCTCTCTGCAGCGCATGGAGCATACCTTTACCATCCGGCTCGACGAATTGCGCCGGCTGTTCCTCAATGAGAAAACCGGCTCGTTCATCGAGCTCAAGCCGCACCTCGGTGAACTCGCGGTTCAATCTGCCGAGCGAGGTCAGAAGCGGATTGCCCGTGGGCAGACCGTCTTCCGAAACCGTCACTCCGCGGTCGGCGAGTCTTCGGAGTAACTTCGCCTTCATTTTGGGCGAAAGATCCGCTCCGTGGTACTCCTGCGAAGGATCGAGTAAGAAAAGGTTCACCTCGCAACGTTGCGAAAGTTCGATAAAGACCCGCAGGTAGAAAGGAGGCAAGGAGGATAGCCCAAAGATTGAAACGCGCTCGGGTAGGACGCTCTCCGATGGCGGCGAAGCCGTGATCGCACCGAGCGACGCGTGCATCCTCGCGAGGTGGAGAGGTTCGCCCTTTCCGACCAGCGTTCTCCACAAAATCGGCTGCCAATCGTTTTCCGTGCCGTCGCGTTCCCACTCCATCAGCATCTCAGGGCGGTAAACAAGATATTGGTCGAAAAGCCGGGCGATTCTTTCCGATAGTTGGAACGCTTTCAGTTCGTCCCCTCCGTCCAAGTAATTTTTGACCGGCGCGAATGCCTTCTCGGGCGTGAGGCCCGGCAGGAGGCGGCGTATTTTCCAGGTCATGGCCTCGACGGTGAATTCGTCCTCCTGCACCTTCCCGGAAAAATAGTCGTGAAGAATTCGTCCCACGAACGCACGCGGAAACGGGAACCGGCAATTCATGCAGATCGTTGAAATCTGCGCGATCTGAAGCGAAAGCCAGCGCGCCATACCGCGGCTTTCCACCACGATCACCTCTCGAGCCAGGGGCGAGTCCAGAGGCGTATCTAACGAAGCGGAGAGCTGAAATGCCAACTGCTCGAGCCGGTTGCTGGTATAAAGTTTCATTCCTGTGGCCGAAACCGGACCGGAGCTCGGTCTGAGCTTCTATTTTGCCATTTTATCAAATTATTGATATTAACATTTTCTGTTTTTACTATATTAACAGGAAATGAGATTAGTCAGGATGCGGGGAAAGCTTGCGGGTTCCGACGCGCCAGGCGCTGAGCTGAAAGAAGCAGTAGCAAAGACACGGTCGTAGGAACACGAACGGGTAGAGAGCTCGCTTGCCGACGCTTTTCATCACCATGGCAGGACGCAGTGCGTTAACCCCGTGCCGGGTTCAACCGCCGGATGCGGAAGACCGCTTGTCCGGTAGTGTGAGAGGGTCACGGTGCGCAATCGCCGTGACCCGACCCGATCGGTCGTAAGTAAGGCGTCCCGCCTTACCTTCTTCCGTGAGCAAACCCTCCCGGTTTGCCCTCAGCAGTAGTAAGCGGCGTCCCGCCTTACCGACCGCCTTCGAAATTCGCTTTGACTTAGCGCCATTCGGGTCAGTCAGCAATTCTTGACAGAGCGGAATACTCTCGGCTCTCGCGGATCCTTTGAAAGACTCCTCACAAGATCGTAGGAAGCTATGGTTACACTCAAATCGCAAATGCAACTCGCAATGCGATATCGCTGTATAAAGCGGGCCCCGTTTCGATCTTGAGGATAACGCGTTCCTCTTCGGGGAAGAGAAGCGCCTTGCGGTCCGCAAGATAGTAGAAAATATCCATGCTCCCGGGGCATTGGAACAGATCGGGTATTTCCGCTAGCACCTCTTCCTGTTCAATCGGGTCGAGCAGGGTGAAATTCCAAGCCATCGTCGTGAGTTTGAGGATCATTTCCTTCGATTCGTAATCCGGTGCGGATTCCAGCAACGGTTCGGCTACCAGCCAGATCATGTCGGAAACCTTTCGGTGACCCGGCGGATTGATCCGAACTTTCATGCCGGGCTGACTGGCGCGGAGCCCGGCGGCCATCCGCTCGAGTCCTATTCGACGGACCGGATCGGTAACGGCGCTTTCGCCGTTGTGCTCTTCGCCGTCGAGGGGCTCGAAGTTATCAGCGGCAACGATGTAATGGTAGCCATCTTCGCCGCACCGGGCTTCGAGCGCCCGGAGAATTCTCTCGACGCGTGCCGGAGAGTCCGACGGCCCCTGGATGTAGAGTGGTTTGTCGTTTTGACCGAACACAAATCGCTCACGGCAGTGCGCCGTTGTGATGCCGCCGAAAACGCGACTCGCCTTTTTGTAATCGGCGGCCGGCGAAAACCCGAGCCCGCTGGCATAGCTGATCGCGTCCTCGGTCAACTTGCGCGCCGCCTCCGGCGTCATTCGCACCGAGTTCCCATCTGGGAAGAGCCGATCTATAAGGCTTTCCTGGTAATCGGCAATACTGTGGAAGTGGTGGAAACCCGCGTCTTTCACACCCAGGCAAAATACGTCGAGCAGGAAAAACCCAGCCTCAACGCCGCCGTCGGCCTTAAACCTGCCGACTACGAGATAGCCACAGCCCGAATCGAAAAGGTTGGTGGAACGTAAGGCTTCGGGAAAATGCTTCATATGGACTTTAGATACAAGATGTGGTGGTGGCACCGCAAGGAATTCCTACAGATTGTAGTTGGCGCTCGTTCGCCGTTCACCGTTCGGCGGTCAATCGTTCGGAGGGCGCAGTCGGAGTTCGCCGATCGGCGTTCACAGAAAGTACGGATGAAGCATGGCATTAAACATTCGAAACCGGGAAGCTTCTTGATCTGACGCTGGCCAACAAGCTTCTCAATTTCAAAGTAGACCAAGAGTTCCATCGAATGGAATGCTTGTGGCTGATTTCAGCGAGTAAGAAGAAATAAACCACAGATTACACCGATTGCACAGATGATGGATGGGTCAGGGGAAGGGGCATCAAAACGGCGTTTCACGCTACGCTTGGAGCGGCGCGGAGATGGATTGGAAGCGGTCATCGATTGGCGAAATGTACAAAGTATAAAAGCCTACGGACGCTCACCGTTAACTCATTTCTCTGGAAGTAATTCCTGTTTTAGCAGGTGACTGGGGATGGACGTAAAGTGTAGATCGCGGTGAACCAAGACAGCATCGTACTCAACAGCAGCGGCTGCGATTAGTGAATCGATAGTGGGCAGCCGAGCTGTCGCGGCGCGGCGCAGTTCAACGGCTTTCAAACAAAGCGGAAGATCTATTGAGACAATTCGCTCAAACAAGGGCAGATAATCCTCCCACTCTTGCTCGAATACCGTATCGCGTCCCTCAGCTCTGAGTCTTGCCCAGAGTTCAACGCTCGTCAGGACGGACAAACCCATTTCGACAGCCGGTTCACGCAACAGCTCCTCTACGCGTTGCCGGCCAGGTTCATCGAAAAAGAAGGCGAAAAATGCCGAAGAATCCAGGAGGTGAGTCACTGCAGTCCTTCCTGTAGATCCTCAAGGACACGGTCCTCGACCAAGGCCTGGATCGGAACACTGCCCGCTCGCAAGTGCCTTCGCCCTCTGCCCGCCAGGCGTCTTGCCAGTTCCGCGCGATTCGGAATGATCTTCACGACGAGAACACCGGTTTCGCCTTTAGTCCAATCCAGCTTGGTTCCGGGCGAAATATCCAATTCTCGCGCTAGTTCCGCGGGTATGGTGATCTGATTCTTTCCGGTGACCGTTGTGATCATGGATAAAACTGTA
>Ga0302324_100010534_pt1 | contig 19132 bp, 14 predicted proteins | sample Palsa_T0_1_FD_201949 | JGI IMG/M metagenome (GOLD analysis project Ga0302324, IMG submission 201949) | Peat permafrost microbial communities from Stordalen Mire near Abisko, Sweden - Palsa_T0_1 | ecosystem: Environmental > Terrestrial > Soil > Palsa > Peat permafrost | place: Sweden: Abisko...
TCGTGATTCTAGATGCTGGGGGCGGGTTTGGGATTCTTTGGGGGACGGGTGGGTCGGGGTTTGTGCGATCCCACCTTAGCCGCAAGAACAAGAACGCGGCGAAGATGGGGCACCCAGATCGCGAGTTGATAAGGGCTTATCTGAGAGGAGATGCGAGGAGCGTGGGGTGGTCGGCGGCTAACTTCACGATTAGCTCCCCGAAGAGGGTGTTGGCCCAGGCGAACCAGGGGCGGGTGAAGTTGGCAGCGTCGTCTTTCTGGAAGGATTCGTGGATGAAGCCGGTGCCGGCTGTTGTGTCGCGCAAGGTGCGCAGGCATTGGCGAATTTCTTGATCGCTCTTCGAAGTGAGGGCGCGGTAGACGATGGACATGGGCCAGATCATGTTGAGGCCCTCGTGCGGGCTGCCTACGCCTTCGCCGGCTCCGCCGCGGCAGTAATAGGGGTTGGATTCGCTGAGGACGAATTGGCGGGTGCGTTGGTAGAGGGGGTCGTCGAGCTTGCAGGAATCGAGGTAGGGCAGGCTCATGAGGCCGGGGGCGTCGGCGTCGTCCATCATGAGGGCGTTGCCGTAGCCGTCGACTTCATAGGCCCAGATTTCTCCGAATTTTGCGTGATGGGTTTTGCCGAATTGCGCTGCGGCTCGCTCGACTTCCGAGGCTAGCGATTCGGCTTCGGCGGCGAGTTTGAGGTCGCTGACGGCATGCGTCGCTAGAGTGGCTAGCTGGCGAAGGCTGACGACTGCGAAAAGGTTGGCGGGGACGAGGAATGGGTAGATGCAGGCGTCGTCGGACGGGCGAAACATGGAAAAGATCATGCCGTTGGAGACGGCTGGATTGCCGAAGCCGCCGAGGGGTAGCGTGTCGCCGGGAACGGGTGACTCGCGCTGGAACGAGTACGGGCCGGGGCCGTGTTTGCGCTGCTGCTCGCGGAAGGTGCGGACGATGGTCCAGGCGGATTGGGTCCATGAGGCGTCGAAGGGGCGGGTGTCGCCGGTGGCGCGCCAGTAGCCGTGGGCGAGACGGATGGGGTAGCAGAGCGAATCAACTTCCCACTTGCGCTCGGCTACTCCGGGATGGTGTTGGGTTTGGTCGTTGACGGCCCATTTGAGAGGAGCAGCGCTGGTGTCGCGCATGAAGGCGTTGGCGTAGGGGTCGAGGAGAATCATGCGGGCCTGGCGGCGGATTACTCCCTCAAGAAGCTGGCGGAGATTGGCGTCCTGCTTGGCGAGCGGCAGGTAGGGCCAGACTTGCGCGGAGGAATCGCGGAGCCACATGGCGTCAATGTCGCCGGTGACGACGTAGGTGTCGGGCTTGCCTTCGAATGTGCCGGTAAAGACGGTGGTGTCGAGGGTGTTGGGGAAACAATTTTCAAAAATGGTGGCAAGGGCGGGGTCGGTGATCTGGTGCTGGATGCGGGGGATGAGCGCTTCAACGGCGGTGCTGGTGAAGTGGCGATCTCCTTTTGGCGGCCTGGCGTGCGGGAGCTCGGCGGCAAAAGCTGGGATAGCGCCTGCGCCCACTTGAGCGATGGCCCACGCGGCGGACGCTCCTTTGATCCAGTCTCGACGGGTGATCCAGTCTCGCCGGGTGATGTTGACCATTGCGCAATCCCCTTTTGGCACACGGTTCTGCATGCCCACGCTTATTTCTTTATCATGTCATTTATGGCCAACTTGACTCTGATCTATGGACTGCGGCTTCTGCCTGAAGGCGAAGTGACTGAAATCAAGGACGCGACCCTTAAACTGTCCAACGGGCACGAGGCGCATGTGACTATGCACACTATCGAGGGCTCGCGCGAGGAGATCGAGGCGCAGCTGAAGCGAAGTCTGGATGCGTTCTTCGATTTCTATCCTGAAATTTGAGGGTTTGGTGGTAACGAATGTAATCGTCTGGCATGGGGTGTATACAATTGGTCACACCTTCCGGATATTGCCTTTCGTAACTCATTGATAAATAAAGAAACATTGTTTTCCCGATATGGCCCGTCGCTTGCTTTAGATCATTGGAATCCTTTCTATGGCGGCCGATTCGTGGCCTAGCCTATAGCCTGGAAGGCTGCGGCCTTATCTCAGGGGGAACAAATGGCGGACCCGTCCATCGGGATCAGGATGATCGGAAGCGGCGGGCACGCGAAGAGATTGCAGCGGGGATTCTCGTTCATCTCTCCGGTACTGGCCGGACTCGGCCTGGCCGTCATCATCGGGCTGTTCACCCACAACCTGACCATCGATCCCCGTTTTAACCAAGTGTTGATTTTTATAGCGGGAGCTGCGGCGGCGGTGCTGGTTCTTCGCCTGCTTGTGCAGCGTGAGCGGCGCGTTGCTCTGCATCGGGTTGTCAGCGAGATTGTGGGCGAAAATATCTCGCCCGAAGTTGCGGCGATGCGCATTCTTGAAGCACTTTGCGTTTCCCAGGGATGGGATGTGGCCCTTAAATGGGAGGTCAATGCCGAGGAAAACCAGCTTGAGTTCTGTTCCGGCTGGAGCGCGCCGGGGAGGAAGACCGAGACGCTGATTCAGGACAGCATGGGAGTTAATCTTGCTCCCGGCAACGGGATGCTGGGCCGGGCCTGGCAGGACGGGCGGTCGATCTGGGTGTCTGATCTGACCTCGGAGCCAACCAGCCCTCACACCAAGTCAGCGATTCGCCGGGGAATGGTTTCCGGCTGTGCGGTGCCGGTGCGGGTGGGCAACCGCGTGCTGGCAGTCTTGGAATTTTATTGCCACTTCTGCCTGCGGGAAAATCGCGAGACCATGACTGCGGTGGAGACTGTGGCGAGTTCGCTGGGACAGATGCTGGCGCGGTCGCATGAACGCGGCTGGGCGGAGAAACTTTATCGTCAGCAGGAGATTTTGTTGAACTCCGTGGCTGACGGAATCTGCGGTCTCGATCGCAATGGTCTGGTCAGCTTTGCCAATCCTGCGGCGGCGGGACTGCTGGGAGCTGCTGCAACCAGCTTGCCCGGGCGCGCCGTGCATGATCTGCTGCACGGGAATGCTCCGGCTGGCAGCCCATGCGGAGCGGATTGCGATTTGCTGCGCGCCACGGGCCGGCTGCAACTGATGTCTACCGCTGGAGAAGATACGGTTTACCGCGTCGATGGTAGCCCGATTCGGGTGGACTATGCGTTGACGCCGATTCTCGACCACGGACGGCTTTCGGGTTCCGTGCTCAGCTTCCGCGATATCAGCCAGCGCTATGCGCTTGACCGGCTGAAGGATGAGTTCGTCTCCACGGTCAGCCACGAACTGCGGACACCGCTCACGGCGATTCGGGGCGCGTTGGGGTTGCTGTCTCACGGAAACGTGGTTGACCTGAACGAAAAGGCAGCGAATCTCTTGCGGATTGCCCACGCCAACTCCGAGCGGCTGTTGAGGCTGATCAACGACATTCTGGACATTGAACGCATGCAGAGCGGCCGGGCACGGTTGGTGTTTCGCCAAGTGCAGCTGGCGCAGATTGTGCGGCAGGCGATTGAATTTATGGAGCCGGTGGCGGAAGCTGCTGGGCTTCGGCTTATCCACGACACGACGCAGGTGGAGATTGCCGCCGACCCGGATCGGCTGATCCAGGTACTGACCAACCTGCTGTCAAATGCGATCAAATTTTCGCCGCGCAACTCGACGGTTTCGGTGTTGATGCGTCCTGACCAGAATGGCGTTACGTTATCCGTGGTCGATCCTGGGCGGGGCATTCCGGCGGACAAGCTGGAGACGATCTTTGGGCGATTCCAGCAGGTGGATGCGTCGGACTCGCGGCAAAAGGGTGGAACCGGATTAGGTTTGGCTATTTGCCGCACCATTGTGCATCAGCATTCGGGACGTATCTGGGCGGAGCGGAATCCATTGCATGGGTCAAGCTTCCGCGTGTTTCTGCCATACAAGCCGGTGCCCATTGGGGCGGCAGAGACGGTGTTCGACCATGAGCCGAGTCACGGCTCGGAGCTGGCGGCCCGCATCCAGCAGCTGCAAGCAGAACTGGTCAAGAGCTGAGCCGTTTACCTGCCTCGGGAACTTACCGGAACGATCTGGGAAACAACTCTTCTGCTACTTCCTGCCTCTATGAGCATCATGGATATAGAGGTAGTAAAGACCTTGGACCGTTCGAACGAATCCTTGAGACAACCGAATTCGATCAGGCCGCGCGTGGTGATTGTGGGCGGCGGCTTTGCGGGCATCCAGGCTGCCAAGGGACTGGCCAAGCTGGATGTAGACGTGACGATCGTCGACCGGCGCAACCATTACACCTTTCAGCCGCTGCTATACCAGGTGGCACTGGCGGTGCTCTCCCCAGCGAATATTGCGCAGCCGATCCGCACGATCTTCCGCAAGCAGGAAAATACGGAAGTGCTGATGGACGAGGTGACGGCGCTGGACTTACCCGGCCAGCAGGTTTTGCTTGGCTCGGGGAACCGGGTGAAGTGGGATTACCTGGTGCTGGCAACGGGAGCGACGCACTCCTACTTTGGGCACCCGGAGTGGGAGCCGCTGGCGCCGGGACTGAAGACGATTGAGGACGCGATTGAAATTCGGCGGCGGGTGCTGCTGGCATTCGAGCTGGCCGAGCGGCAGATGGTGGAGCATGGGTGGCATCCGCCACTGAACTTCGTGGTGATTGGCGGCGGCCCGACGGGGGTTGAGCTGGCAGGGGCCATCAGCGACATTGCGCAGCTCTATATGAAGCGCGACTTCAGGCACATTGATCCGCGCTCGTCGCGGGTGTTGCTGCTGGATGGTTCGCCACGGGTGCTGTCTGCCTATCCTGAGGACCTTTCAGCGAAGGCGGAAGCGTCGCTGAAACGGCTTGGCGTTGAGGTGCTGACCCATTGTCCGGTGACGGGCGTGGGGCCGGGATGGGTGGAGGCCAATGGCGAGAGGATCGAAGCGGTGGTGACGCTGTGGGCAGCGGGCGTGGCGCCTTCACCGCTGGGCAAGATGCTGACTGCGGAGCCGAGTGTGCAGCTGGACAAGAAGGGCTGCGTGATGGTGGACGACTGGCTGAATCCGGCGGGGCTGCCAAACGTGTTTGTGCTTGGCGATCTGGCGCACTTCGAGCAGGATGGCCATCAGGTGCCGGGCGTGGCGCAACCGGCGATGCAGATGGGCGATCACGTTGGGAAGATGATTGCGGCGGATTTGAACGGGACGACTCGGCCGGCATTTCGCTACTTCGACAAAGGCGATATGGCGACGATTGGGCGCATGGATGCCGTGGCCAATGTCAAATGGCCGTTCAAGGCGCACATGAGCGGATTTCCGGCATGGTTCACTTGGCTGACCGTACACATCTTCTTTCTGATTGGATTTCAGAATCGCATTGCTGTTTTTTCGTCATGGGTATGGACCTATTTCACGTTCACGCGGGCGGCGCGCATCATTACCGGCGACCAGCGGCTGCCGGGGTGGCAGGAGCAGCTGAACGCTGGGCCGGTGAAGGACGGGAAACAGGATGGGAAAGTCGCGTAGGGCAGACGTTGGAGCCTTCGTGGCATTTCCTTCGGGCCGACCGGTGTGCCTCGATCTTCCCAAAAGCAGGTCTTTCGACTCCGCTGAAGTACGCTTCGCTCAGGACGACAGGTCATTTATTGATATCAGCGTGGACTGATGCAGCTCGCGGGCGGCTGCTTTTGGTCGGGTAAACTGGTAAGGCGATGCTCGACTTGGGATTTGTCCGCGCCAACCTTGAAGCTGTTGAAGAGAAACTCCGCGCACGGGGTGCTGACCCGGCGGCGTTGCTGGGGGATTTTCGCGCGCTTGACCAGGCGCGGCGCGAGGCTATCACGCTTTCTGAGCAGTCGAAGGCGCGACGGAATGAGCTCTCGCAGCAAGTCGGTGCCTTAAAGAAGGCTGGTCAGGACGCGACTGCGCTGATGGATGAAACGCGCGCGCTGAAAGACAAGCTGGACGAGCTGGATCAGACCGCTGCGCGACTGGATGATGAGCTTCGGCTGGCGATTGCAAGCATTCCGAATCTGACTCGGGAAGAAGTGCCTGCGGGGAAATCGGAAGCGGACAATGTGACGGTGAAAAGCTGGGGCGAGATTCCGGTATTTCCTGTGGGATTCACGCCGAAGCCGCATTGGGAGATTGGTGAGGCGCTGGGCATTCTTGACCTGGAGCGGGCAGCGAAGCTTTCCGGCGCGCGATTTGCTGTTTACATGGGCGCCGGGGCGCGCCTGGAGCGGGCGCTGATCAGCTTCATGTTGGATTTTCATACGGCGAAGCATGGCTATACCGAGGTGCTGCCGCCGTTCATGGTGAACTCGAAGTCTCTGTTTGGGACCGGGCAACTGCCGAAGTTTGCCGAGGATCTTTTCCGCTGCTCGGATGCCGATGCGGAAGCTGTGGCGCGTGGTGAGTTCAAAGACAACGACCACTGGCTGATACCGACGGCGGAAGTGCCCGTGACGAATCTTTATCGCGATGAGATTCTCGATGACGCGCGATTGCCGATTGCGTTTACGGCTTATACGCCGTGCTTTCGCGCGGAGGCGGGGGCGGCGGGCAAGGATACGCGCGGGATTATTCGGCAGCACCAGTTTCAGAAGGTGGAGCTGGTGAAGTTTACGCGGCCTGAGGATTCTGACCGCGAGCATGAGCGGCTGACACGCGATGCGGAAGAGATTCTTGAGGCGCTGGAGCTGCCTTACCGGCGGGTTCTGCTATGCGCGGGGGATACGGGGTTTTCTTCGGCGAAGACATTTGACCTGGAAGTATGGCTTCCGGGGCAGCAGCTTTATCGCGAGATTTCGTCTTGCTCGAACTTCGAGGCTTTTCAGGCGCGGCGGGCGAATATCCGCTATAGACCGGCTACGCAGGGCGGCAAGGCCAAGCTGGAGTTTGTGCACACTATCAATGGAAGCGGGTTGGCCGTGGGACGAACCTGGCTGGCCATTCTTGAAAATTATCAGCAACCTGACGGCTCGGTGACGATTCCAACAGTTTTGAGGTCTTATATGGGCGGCCTTGAGCGCATCGTGCCTGAATCGAGGGGAGCGAAGGAATAGGAATGTCGACACAGATCCCAGCTGTACCGATGCAACATGCCGACCCACAGCCGCGCCGCAGCTTCAAGCAGGTTCTGCTGAGCTATTTTTATTGGACTTATTCGCGTGGCAGCCTGCACTACGACGTGATGGTGACGCTGATTCTGCTGTTTATCTTTCTTACGCCGCATATTCCGGGGTTGAATTACGGCGACAAGCCGTCGACTGCGGCAGCGCTGGTGCATCCCATTCAGGTGGTCAGCGATGGCGAGCATGGAGTGATTATCACGGTGGCGATGTCGGATGCCAATGTGCCGGTTGGCGCGTCGGACGCGGTGGTGAAGAAGGCGCTGCGCAAGGCGGTCGAGCCGGTGACGGGCGATGCGGTGTTTGTTGAGAAATGGGAGACCGTTGCGGACGCGCAGGGGAATATGTCATGGCGGGTTTGGGCGCATCGGTAGGGTGGTTGGCCGGCGTCGCGAGAAGCAGGTCCTTCGACACCCTTCGCTTCGCTGCAGTCGCTCCTAAGGAACGGGCCCGCTTAGTTTCGAGGTATCCCACCCTAGCGACAAAAACAAGTACGTCGTGCTCAGATGGGGCACCCAGCATTTGTAGTTGCTCAGGATGACAGATTTGTAGTGGGTGAGGGAAAAGCAACCGCAGGTCCTTCGACTCCCTTCGCTCCGCCGCGGTCGCTCAGGATGACAGGCTTAATCATGATTAGAGAAAGTTGATGGATTTGAGAATCAGATTGGTTTTTGCCGCGGTTCTTGCGTTGGTGCTCTTGCCCGCTAGCTGCGCTTTCGCCGCGACTCAGGACGATCTTAAGAGCGTTCTGGAGCGCCTTAACGCGGCGGCTGCCAACTTCCATACGACATCAGCGGAAGTGGAGTTCGACTCCGTCCAGACAGACCCGGTGCCCGATACCGACGTGCAGAAGGGTCTGGTCTACTACGACCGCAAGGACGGCGCGGTGCAGATGGGCGTTCATATGAGCGAGCACAACGGAAGGCCTTCGGGCAAGGCCTATACGTATATTGGCGGAGTGTTCAAGCTCTTTGAGCCGGGTGCCAACCAGGTAACAACCTATGCCAAGGCAAGCAAGTTTGAGAGCTATATCAACCTTGGTTTCGGCGCCAGCGGCAAAGACCTTGAGGCTAAATGGGAGATCAAGGGCCTTGGGCCCGAGACCATGGGCGGGGTGAAGACTGAGAAGCTTGAGCTGGTGGCCAAGGATCCAGATGTGCGCAAGAATGTGCCGAAAGTGACGATCTGGCTGGACGTGGATCACGCGGTGAGCATAAAGCAGGTGTTTACGCTCAGCTCGACGAGCACTTATGTGGCTACCTATTCAAATTTCAAATTCAATCAAACGCTGCCGGCGGATGCGTTCGCGTTCAAGACGGACAAGCAGACCGTTTATCACAGCCAGTGATTTGGGGCCTGCGGTGATTCTGGATCAAAAGCAGCGAGTTAGCGCCGCTGCGCGGGTTGGCAAGTTAGCGACAGCAGCTTCTATGCGACGGCGGGAGGAGCTGCGGCGTGGTGTTCTTCAATCTCGAGGCGGCTGCCTACTTCGGCTGCGGCTTGGGCCAGCACCCGATGGTGGATGGTGAAGAGAGCCAATTCGAGACGGTCGCTGACTCCGGTCTTGTCATAGATGGAGCGGAGATAGTTCTTGATGACCTGCTCGGTGGTCTTGAGGCGGATGGCGATCTCGCGATTTTTGCAGCCTTGCACGATCAGGGCGACGATGCGCATCTCTTTCGGTGTGAGGCGGTCGCGGACGCGCGTTCCTACCAGATCTTCTTCGGGAGATTCGGGCTGCATCAGCTGGGGTGGCATCCAGGTGTCGCCGTTAGCTACGCGGCGGACGCACTCCACCAGGGATGAACCGTTGACATTGCGAAATACCACGCCGCGGAACCCCTGGTGCAGATAGGAGCCGGCGGTCTCGTTGTTCTCGGCAATCACGATGCCGCGGCTGCCGGTGGTGTCGAGCAGCATGCGGAGGCGGGTCAAGTCAGGCCGCAGTGAAGAAGCAAATAGAACAATGGCGCCCGGGAACGTGGTGATGGCATGGTGCATTCGATCCAGGTCAGTGCACTGGGCGATAATGCGCATGTCTTCATCGGTTGCCAGTACTTTGGCCGTTCCGGCTCGAAAAATGGCTTGGGAATCGGCCAGGATAATCTTGTACATGTGTCTGCCTCATCTGCCCCGTATCCGGGATCGAAAATTTAACCGCGGGCACGAGCCTGCCCGCCGGAAAGGTGCGCAAAGACTTCAGGCAATCGATTCTGCCCCTAGTGTTCCTATCGGCAACAACGCTGAGGACTTGCGAATGACTGCATTTGAAACAGCAGAGAGGTGCTCGCCTCCCGGTTAATGTCCGCCTTCAAATGGCGGCTTCTGACTCGGGAGACTTTGGCTGAAACCAGCTTACAACCAGCTGACCCGAGGTATTACGACAACCATAGCCGGGGTCAAGAGTCCGGAACAATCCCCATATTGGGTAACACGAACTAGACTAAGAGTGTATGGCGAGGCCGATTCTCCTTGCGGTAGACTACGATGTGAACGTGCTTGAGGCCGTGGTCCAGGACCTGCGCCGTCAGTATGGGGCTACGTACCGTGTGATGCGTGCGGCCAGTGGCCAGGCTGCCTTGGACACGCTCGCGCAGTTGAAGGCTCGCCAGGAGCCGGTGGCGCTGATCTGCAGCGACCAGCGGATGCCGGGGATTACCGGGGTCGAGTTTCTGGAACGGTCGCGGGAGATTTATCCCGACTCGCGCCGGGTGCTGCTAACTGCTTATGCCGATACGGAAGCGGCGATTCATGCCATCAATTCGGCACGCATCCACTATTACCTGAACAAGCCGTGGGATCCGCCGGAAGAGAAGCTTTATCCGGTGCTGAGCGACCTGCTGGAAGACTGGCACGCGGGCTACCAGGCGCCTTTTCAGGGACTTCGGGTCATTGGGCATCGCTGGTCGCTGAAGGACCACAAGGTACGCAGCTTTCTATCGCGGAACCATGTGCCCTATCGCTGGCTGGACATAGCGAGCAGCGAGGATGCCCGCAACCTATTGAAAGAAAGGCAATTGGACCCAGATAACCTGCCAGTGGTGCTGCTGGAGGACGGAACCGCCCTGGTGGACCCAGAGGTGGGCGAGCTGGCCAAGCGGGTGGGTCTGAGCACCCAGGCTACGCAGGATTTCTACGACATTGTGGTAGTGGGCGCGGGGCCAGCCGGGCTGGCTGCGGCGGTTTATGGGGCCAGTGAAGGGCTGCGAACGCTGGTGATTGAGCCGATTGCGCCGGGCGGACAGGCGGGGTCCAGTTCAAGGATCGAGAACTACCTTGGCTTCCCTTCAGGGATTACGGGGTCGGATCTGGGGCGGCGCGCGCATGTGCAGGCCATGCGGTTTGGGGCGGAGTTTTTGACCCAGCGGGCGACGGGGCTGCGGATCGATGGGCAATACAGGTTTATTCAGCTGGCGGATGGGCGCGAGGTTTCAAGCCATGTGGTGGTTTTGTCGCTGGGAGTGAACTATCGCAAGTTGGACATTCCAGGGGCGGACCGGCTGGCGGGACGTGGAATCTATTACGGCGCTGCGCTAGTGGAGGCTGTGAGCTGCAAGGACGAGGAAGTCTATGTGGTGGGAGGCGCCAATTCTGCCGGCCAGGCGGCCCTGCACTTTGCCCGCTATGCCACAAAAGTAACCATGCTGGTGCGCGGAACGGGGTTGGCGGCCACTATGTCGAAATATTTGATCGATGAGATCGGTAGAACATCCAATATTGTGTTGGAGGCTGAGACGCAGGTGGTCGCAGCTTTTGGCGAGGAGCGGCTGGAGGCCCTGACATTGAAGGACCCCGAGGGGGAACGCCGCGTTCCAGCTTCGTCGTTGTTTGTGTTTATTGGGGCGGCGCCGGGCACGGAGTGGCTTCCCGCGGGCATTCTGCGGGACAAGAACGGGTTTGTGCTAGCTGGGCCCGATTTGCTATGCGACGGCAAGGCGCCGGAGGGTTGGCAGGAACAGCGGGAGCCGTTTCTGCTGGAGTCGAGCGTACCGGGGGTGTTCGTAGCCGGGGATGTAAGGCATGGCTCGGTGAAGCGGGTGGCCTCGGCGGTGGGTGAGGGGTCGATTGCGGTGCAGTTTGCGCACCAATACTTGGCGGGTTTCTAGAAGAAAGCGGAGATGGCTCAGGGCGAAGAAAAAATCGTAGTGGAGCAGGTGGCTCTGGAGGCTGTTGCCAACCAGTTGCGGCAGACGCTTCCCTTCGCGGAGACGAACTTCGCAGATCTGATTGGTATTGGTCCGGTGGATCGTGTGAGGGTTCCGGCTGGCGCCATCGTGAAAGAAACATGGGCACCGAACCACGCTTATGCTGTGGTTCTTGAAGGAGAGATGCGCGCGGACCGGCCGGAGCCGGACGGATCACGTTCCACGGTAAGCATTGCACGCAAGGGCCAGGGGTTTGGCGAAGCGCCGATGCTGATCGGCAAGAAGCATTCGCCCATGATTATTGAGGCGGTGCAAGACACGCTTCTGGTGCGGTTCAGCGAGGAAGACTTCTGGAAGCTGATGGCCTGCTGCCCGAACTTCCGCAAGGTAGTGCAGGAAGACATGGCACAGCGGCTGCAGGCCTACCAGGTGGAGGCGCTGCACCGGGAAAAACTGATTTCGCTGGGGACGCTGGCCGCGGGACTAATGCACGAGTTGCACAATCCCGGCTCGGCGGCCAAGCGGGCTTCTTCGCAACTGCGCAACAACCTGCTGCGCCTGCAGCAGTTGAGCCTGCGCTTCAGCGACGAACCGAAAACGCCTGTGCAGCTTGAGTGCATGCGCAGCCTGCTGGAACACACGATGAACGGCTGCCATTTGCCGGCAATGAGCACCATTGAGCAGTCCGATGCGGAAGAGGCGATGTCCGACTGGCTTGGCGCGGCTGGCGTAGATAACGCTTTCTCGATTGCGCCGGCGCTGGTGGGCATTGGGCTTACGAAGGAAGAACTGCAGTGCGCAAAAGATGCTTTCAATCCCACCAGTTTTTCTGACTCGCTGAACTGGCTGGAGGCGCTGGTTTCGAGCGTGACGCTGGTTTGCACGATCGAGGAGAGCATCACGCGCATCTCCGACCTGGTGATGGCGGTAAAGAAATTTGCCTACGACGAGAAGTCACCCTCGCGGCAGATCGACGTACATGACAGCCTGCAAAGCACGCTTACCATTCTGGGACACAAGCTGCGCATCAAGGGCATCCATGTGGAAAAGCAATTTGAGGCGGAGCCGTCGGTGATTCATACGCGCGGTTCATCGCTGAGCCAGGTGTGGACCAATTTGATTGACAATGCGCTGGATGCTTCGCCGGCCAATGCGAAGATCAGGATTGCGACGTGGATTGAGCCGGCGACTGACGGCCCGGACAGTCTGGCGGTGAGCATTGAAGATCATGGTTCGGGTATAGCGCCGGAGACGCTTCCGCATATCTTTGAGGCGTTTTTTACCACCAAGCCACTGGGATCGGGGACCGGGCTGGGCCTGGAGATTGTGCATCGGATTGTGACGCAGAAGTTTGGCGGCGCGATCGAGGTGAAGTCGGAGCCGGGAGAGACGCGGTTTATTGTGCGGCTTCCGCTTGACGCGATTGACTGCGGGAAATGCGTGTTGCCAAAGCATTGAGCTGGTCCGTGCACCCCAATGGACCCCTATCCTGAGCGACCAAAGCAACGCGCTGACGGTCGAGTGACTACCCGGCCCAAGTTCTGCGACTGCCTTTTGACGCTGCCCGTTTTAGAGCAACGTGTCACATCGGTCATCTTGACTTTTCAATAACCAAGGCCAATACTTCGCTCATCTGCACCTGCTCACCGAAGGGGGCCTTGATGAAGATTTGCCCCAGGCACGCTCAGCTTTTTCTGGCTGCCGCAGCTCTATGCCTCGCCCCGGCCATCCCTCCATTGGCTCTCGGCCAGTCCGCTCCAAACAGACAAACCGACATGGGAAGGGCATTCACCATGCTCGGCTACGAGGCTTTCATTCAATATTTGGGCGCTGAGGACGACCGCATCCAGAAAGAGTCAGAAGCAGGCAAAGGTCCAACCGCTGCAAGGGCGGATTACGCAAGGCAAATCGGTATCAGTGCAGATGGAGGGCGAGTCCTGCTCGCCATTCTCCTTGACGCATACCGTGAAGCGAAAGGGTCCGCCGAACAATATGGAGCTCCAATGCAAGCCTGTCGGATGGACAGGATCTCTCATTCGTTTGGTTCCACGCAGGTTGACAACGAAATGGCGTGCATCACTGAACGGCACGCCAAACTGCTACAAACCAGAGACACATTGAAGAGCGCGCTAGACACACAATCTTTCAGAAAGGTTGACTTTTATATATCGCGACGAGGCTGGATAAAGCAGCCCCCCGAACCCGACTCCAATCCATGTCCGGGCCGGAGCAATCCCCGTCCCTGGGAGACGACCCATTTGGCTTGCGCAGGATTCTACGAAGACTTTGTGAGACATATCGCCTGGACGGATGCCGAAAACCGGCGAGTGGCTGCGGGCGGCGCAGGCGTCTTCGATAAAAGAGGGGGCTTCTACGTCCCGATTGAGATCTCGGATGAAAAACTGCAATCGGTGATTGCCCTATCCCTCGAAGCTGACCGCCAGATCAAGGGAGCGGATCGTCAATATATGATGGCACTTCGCGAATTCAACCGTCAGAACGTAGCCAAGTACGGCGTCGATGCATCTGGTCTTCCACCTCCTCCGGAAATCGATGCGGTATGGAAGAAGCGTGGCGACCTTCTCGAAAAATATATCTCGGACTTGAAGGCGGAACTTGGAGAAGATTCCTTCATGCAGGTTGACGTGTACTTCAGTCGCCAGAATGGTTCGATACATACTGGCGCCTCCGCACCGGCTTTGGCCAACGAATTCGGTAGGAAACAGAGGTCTGAGTTACAGCCGTGAATCGAGCGCTGCTCCGCTCTCGCAATTCCGCGCTAGTTATACTCCCTTAGCCCGGCCCCCGCGACATAAGTAATCTCAAATCTCCGTTCCGCACAGCTCGACCCGATCAAGTTGATCCGTTGTCAGCCGATGGAGAGATTGAGGGAGCTGGACGATGGATCGTGCTGAGCTTTTTGAGGCTGCATTGGATAGCCTTCCCGAAGGTGTGGCGTTGCTGGGCGAGAGCTGCCAGGTAACGTTCTGGAACCAGGCCGCACACGCCATTACCGGCTACACCGGGTTGGACGTGGTGGGGCGGGACGTGCCTGCCGCATTGACGCCGTTGCTGGATGCCGGCTGCTGCTCTGGAGGCTTGGGGATTGGCGCGCATCCCGAAGCGGCGCGCGCGGCGCTGGTTCATCTTCAGCACAAGCTTGGTCACGAAGTCTCAACGATGGCGCGGATACGGGTGCTGCGCGATGGGATGGGCGCGCGCATTGGAACCGCGATTGTGTTTCATCCGGCTGAGTGCCTTGATGCATTGCCGCAGGGCGAAGCGGGTGAGAACGACGATGTGCAGGCGAGCCAGGACGATCTCAAGGATCGGCTCGAATCGTTGTTCGAGGATTTCGATCGCGGCGGCCGTGCCTTCGGCGTTCTTTGGATTGCAGTTGACCAGGCACAGGAGCTGCACAAGACGCATGGAGCCGGAGCTTGTGAGGCGATGCTTCAAAAAGTGGAGCGGGCGCTGGCGCATGGATTGCGCCCCGCTGAGCATCTTGGGCGATGGGGCGAAGACGAGTTTCTCGTTGTCTCGCATGAACGCACGCCGGGTCTGCTGGCAGATCATGCGCAGACGCTTGCCGGGTTGGCAAGGACGGCGGATTTCCGCTGGTGGGGCGACCGGGTTTCACTCACGGTGAGCATTGGAGCCGCGCAGACAGAGATGAACAGTACGCTCGGCGACCTGCTGGAACGAGCCAAGGCGGCAATGTTTTCAAGTTATCAAGCGGGCGGCAACCACATAACAGCCGCGCCGGAGGGGCATTCATGTTTGCCATCATAGGCATTGTCGTGGTGTTTGGAGCGGTTATCGGCGGGTTCCTGATGGAGAAGGGGCACATCGCCGTGCTGGTGCAGCCGGCGGAGTTCCTGATCCTGGTTGGCGCCGCCGTAGGCACGCTGCTGGTGGCCAATCCCATCCACATCATCAAGGGAGTTGTGGGCGGGCTGATGGGCGTGCTCAAAGGTTCCAAATTCGGCAAGCCGCGCTACCTGAGCACCTTGAAGATGATGTACCAGTTTCTGAACAAAGTGCGCAAAGAGGGTTTGCTGAGCGTGGAGACGGATGTGGAGAAGCCGGAGGAGAGCCTGGTGTTCAAAGACTATCCAGATTTTCTGGTCGACCACCATGCCAAGGATTTTGTGTGCGACACACTGCGTACGGCGATTACCGGAGGCGTGGAGCCGTTCGACATGGACCAGATGATGGAGCTGGACATGGAAGTGCATCACAACGGCGAAATGCAGTCGGTGAGCGCGCTGAGCACGGTGGCGGATGCGCTGCCAGGATTGGGCATTGTGGCGGCGGTGCTGGGGGTGGTGATTACGATGGGTTCGCTGGGAGGGCCTCCCGAAGAGATTGGCGAGAAAGTGGCCGCGGCGCTGGTGGGCACATTCCTGGGCATTCTTCTTTGCTATGGGGTGGCAGGACCGCTGGCGGCAAACATGACAAAGACAGCAGACGAACATAACGAGTACCTGCATGTGCTGCGCGTGCTGATGCTCGCGTTTCTGAAAGGCAACGCGCCGATGATTGCGATTGAGATGGGGAGGCGCGCGATTCCGGCGCATGTGCGGCCGAGTTTCGACGAGATGGAAAAGAACTGCAAGGACATTCCTGTTGAAGCGGCGATTGCGGAGGCAGCGTAATACCAAATTTGGAGTGATGGAAAAGCAATGGCTGCTAAGACTGCACCGATTATCGTGATCAAGAAAAAAGGCGCGCACGGCGGGCACCACGGCGGCGCGTGGAAGGTTGCTTATGCGGATTTTGTGACGGCGATGATGTCGCTGTTCATTGTGCTGTGGCTGATGGGATCGAGCGAGAAGGTCAAGAAGGCGGTGGCCGGGTATTTCAACGATCCGAAAGGAATGAGCAGCCAGCTGGGGACCATGATGACTGGCACGGGCGAGACGGTATCAAGGGTGAGCACCAAGGACCTGGAGAAACTGAAGGAAAAGCTGGAACAGGAGATCAAGGCGCGCAAGGACTTGGAAAAACTTTCGAAACAGATTGAGATCACGGTGACGCCGGAAGGGTTGCGCATCGAGCTGATCGAAGGCAAGAACGGCACGTTCTACGAGCTGGGGAGCCCGAAGCTCAGCGACGGCGGACAGGCTTTGTTGACGCTGCTGGCGTCGGAGTTGAAGACACTGCCAAACTGCCTGCTGATTGAAGGCCACACGGACGCTACGCCGTACTCGAACGACAATGGGTACAGCAATTGGGATTTGTCGGCGGACCGCGCTAACTCCGCGCGGCGGATATTGCAGCAGAACGGCGTGCGCGAGGACCAGGTGACGCAGGTGCGGGGCTACGCGGACCAGATGCTGCGGGTAAAAAATAATCCGACCGACCCGTCGAATCGGAGGATTTCGATTCTAGTGAAGAATGACACGGAAACTGCGCCGGATTTTTCTGCGGCGAAAGTGTTGGACGGTTCGACGCCTTTGCCTGCGATTGGGAAGGGGGCATCAGCGTCCGCGCCGGGACCGGGTGCCTCGCCCGCGGGCAAGGCAGTGGCGGCGTCTAATGTTTCCGCCACGCCGCAGAGCGCGGGGTCTTCTGCCAAGCCTGCGACGGCGGCTCCTGCCTTGACAAAGCCGGCGGTGGGAAGTCCAGCTCCCAAGCCTGGGCTGTTGGACCGGCTCAAGAGCATGTTGCCGGCAGGCAAGAAGTAAGGCTGGAGATGGATGCGGCGGTCGGGATTTGCAGAAATTGTCGGAAGCTGGAATGGGGGATGGTGTAGTCTTGTGTGCGAATGAGTAAGCGTTTACTCGGAGGCATTTTCTTCCATGACTATCGTTGCCGGCGTTGACTTCGGCACTCTCAGCGTTCGCGTCACTCTCGTCGACAGCCAGAGGGGACCGATTGGAACAGCATCGGCCTCCTACCCCCTGCATCGCCGCCGCGAAGACCCCGATTTTGCTACGCAATCTCACGCAGACCAGATGGCTGCCCTAGCTGCGGCTACGCGGGATGTGCTGCGCAGCACGGGCGTTAACGGCGCCGACGTGGCTGCGATTGCGCTGGATACTACGGGGTCAAGCGTCATCCCTGTAGGCGAGGGCCTCGAGCCTCTGGACGACTACTACCTGTGGTGCGATCATCGCGCGTTTGCGGAAGCCGAAGAGATTACGGCCTGTGCGCACGCGGTGGGCTTTGAAGGGATTGATTGGTGCGGGGGCGTCTACTCGACGGAGTGGGGATTCTCAAAGCTGCTGCACTGGCTGCGGAATAATCCTGAGAAGCGCGGGCAGTTTGTTACGGCTTTGGAACATTGCGACATGGTGGCGGCGACGCTGAGCGGGATTACCGAGGTCAGCGATCTCAAGCGCAGCGTTTGCGCGATGGGCCACAAGTGGATGTGGAATCCGAAGTGGGGAGGGCTGCCGCCGGAGGAGTTTCTGGTTGCGGTTGATCCGCTGCTGGCGGGCGTGCGGGCGAAGCTGGGCGGCGAGTATTTGACCAGCGATCATCTGGCGGGGCATCTGTCACCGAAGTGGGCTGAGGCGCTGGGACTGCGCGCTGGGATTCCGATTCCAGTGGGTGCGTTCGACGCGCATTGGGACGCGATTGGTTCGAATTGCCGCGAGGGCGATGCGGTTAACGTGGTGGGCACTTCAACGTGCATCATCGCCATGGCTCACCACGCGGAGTTGGTGCCTGGGGTTTGCGGCGTGGTGCCGGGGAGCGTGCATCCAGGGTATACGGGGATTGAGGCTGGGCTTTCAGCGACGGGCGACATTTTTGAGGCGGTGGCGCGCCGCGCGGGGACTACGGTTTCAGCGCTGTCTGAAGGGCTGGACGCTTACAAGGCGGGGCAGACGGGGTTGTTGCGATTGAGCTGGGATAACGGCGACCGCACGGTGCTGGTGAATCCTGAATTGGGTGGGGTTACGCTGGGTTGGAACCTTATGAGCACGGCGCAGGATGAGCTGTTCGCGGCGATCGAGGGCACGGCATTTCATACGCGCATCATTCTGGAGCGCATGGCGGAGAATGGCGTGCGGATTGATCGTGTGATCAATGCCGGCGGGATTCCGCAGAAGAGCGAAGTGTTGAATCGCGTGTATGCCAATGTGCTGAACAAGCCAGTGCTGGTGCCGGCTGGGATTCCGACGAGTTTGGGGTCAGGGATTTTTGCGCTGCTGGCGGCTGGGGCTTACAAGACGATTGAAGAGGCGCAGGCGGCGGTTTGCCTGCCGCTGCGGACCGTTGAGCCAGATCCGCAGGCGGCAGCGGTTTATGAGCAGCTTTACCGGCTTTATCGCGATGTGTATTTTTCGATGGGGCTGCGGGATGCGGAGCCCGTGGCCTTGGGGCGCGTGCTGCCGGAGTTGAGGCGGATCGCGGCTGAGGTGCGGAGGGCTGGTTGAGGGTTGTGGGATCCCAGGTCCTCCGCCGCGTGGGAAGAGACCTGGGGCATCCGGATTTCCCCTTACTGCTTGCCCTGGATTTCGTCGGCCAGGGCGTTGGCGCTGTAGAGCTTGCGCAGGCCTTCGATCATTCCCGCGGAGTGGACGGCTACGGCGCGGTTCTTGGTTCCGTCATAGACGAAATCGCCGGCCAGGGATTCGATGTTCCCATCGAAAACGAGGCCGACAAGTTCGCCGTCGCGATTGACGACGGGCGAGCCGGAGTTGCCGCCTATGATGTCGCCGGTGCAGACGAAATCGAGCGGGGTAGAAAGATCGAGCTTGATAAGGCCGGCGCGCTCTTTCGGCGTCAGGTCAAACGGCGCCTTGTTGCTGAAGCTGGCGGCGCGATCGTAGAGGCCGTAGAAGGTCGTGAATGGCGGAGCAACGGTTCCGTTATAGGGGAATCCATCGACGGTGCCATAGCTGAGGCGCAGGGTGAAGGTGGCGTCGGGATAGACGTCTTTTCCGTAGACCAGGAAGCGA
>Ga0302324_100010536_pt1 | contig 19130 bp, 15 predicted proteins | sample Palsa_T0_1_FD_201949 | JGI IMG/M metagenome (GOLD analysis project Ga0302324, IMG submission 201949) | Peat permafrost microbial communities from Stordalen Mire near Abisko, Sweden - Palsa_T0_1 | ecosystem: Environmental > Terrestrial > Soil > Palsa > Peat permafrost | place: Sweden: Abisko...
CGGGCCAGCGGCAGCCTGATGAGGAACTGGCAGCCGGGACCCGCGTTGCGCACGGCGATCTGGCCGGAGTGCGCCTCGACGATGCCGCGCGCGATCGACAGGCCGAGCCCGGCGCCTTCCTGCGGTCCCGGGGTGCGAGCCGATTCGCCACGAAACGCCACGTCGAACACCCGAGGCAAATCACCGGGCGGAATACCGCCGCAGGCGTCCGACACGCTCACGCACGCCATCCCGCCCTGCACCTCGGCCAGCACCTCGACGTCGCCCTCCGGCGGCGTGTGCCTGATCGCGTTGGTCACCAGGTTACGCAGCGCCCGGCCCATCTCGGCGGAGTCGACGAACACCGGCATGCCGCGTACCGCGGCCCCGGAGAGCCTGACGCCCTTGGCCCGGGCCACCGGCTCGGCGCTGGCCACGACCTCGGCGACCAGGTCCTCAAGCCCGACCATCCGCCGGGCCAGCCGCAGCGCGCCCGCGTGGATCCGGGACAGCTCGAAGAGGTCGTCGATCATCGCGGTAAGCCGGTCCACCTCCCGCCGGATCTGCGTGTGGTACTGGGACACCTCACGCGGATCGACCACCACCTGGTCTTCGAGAGCCTCGGCCATGGCCCGCAGTCCGGCCAGCGGGGTGCGCAGGTCATGGCTGACCCAGGCGACGAGCTCACGCCGGCTGGCCTCCAGGGCACGCTCCCTGGTCCGGGCCTGCGTCAGCCGTTCGTGCGTCAGCTCGAGCTCGGTTGAGAGCTCGGCGAGCTCGGCGGGCAGCGTCATCTGCGGCGCGATGTAGACGCCGCTTTCACCGACGTTCTGCACCGCCGAGGAAAGCGCGTGGCTGGCCGTGATGAGCCGACGCCCGACGAACATGGCCACCGCGAAGCCGCCAAGACCGGCGATCGCCATCAGGTCGATCATCACGTCACGGTCGGAGGTACTGCCCATCATCAGCCAGGCGATGACGCCGACTCCGAGCAGCGAGCAGATGACCGACACCCCGACCACCAGGCTCAGCATCAGCGCGACGGATTTCGCCGCGAGCAGCTTGAGCAGGCCAATCCCGAGGAAGGTCACGACCACCGAGAGGATTACCACCCGCTCGGAGATGGCCGCCAGGTCCGACCACTGGATGCCCGCGATGGCAAGGTCGCCGTGCATGGTCATCACACCGCTTCCGGCTCGTATCGGTACCCGACGCCCCACACGGTGACGATGCGCCGGGGCAGGGTCGGGTCGGGCTCGAGTTTCTCCCGCAGTCGCCGCACATGCACGGTGACGGTAGAGGTATCGCCGAACGTCCAGCTCCACACCTCGGTGAGCAGCTGCTCCCGGGTAAAGGCCTTGCGCGGGTTGCGCATGAGGAAGACCAGCAGGTCGTACTCCCGCGAGGTCAGCTGGATCAGCTTGCCGTCGGTCCTGACCTCGTGCGCGGACAGGTCAACCAGCAGGTCGCCGTCGGTGATGGTGCCCAGTTCGGCCTGGTCGGGAAGGCCGGCCCCGCGGGACCTGCGCAGCACCGAGCGCACCCGGAGCGCCAGCTCGCGGGGGCTGAAGGGCTTGGTGACGTAGTCGTCCGCGCCGGTTTCGAAGCCGACCAGGCGGTCGGTCTCGTCGCCGAGGGCGGTCAGCATGACCACCGGAATCGGCCAGCGGGCCCGCAGCCTGCGGCATACCTCCAGACCGTCCATGCCAGGCAGCATCAGGTCGAGCACGACAAGGTCGGGCGGCTCTTCGGCCACCCGGCGCAGGGCCTCGTATCCGTCGTGCACGCATTCGACGGTGTGACCGTCACGTACGAGGTACCGCCCGACAACGTCCGCCACGGTCGGATCGTCGTCAACGACGACGATCCGACCTGGTGGGTCGGGGTTACTTACCAAGGTGTTCCGTTCCAGAGGTCAGCAAAAAGCAATGGCTACGCCTCCAAGGTAAGACGTCAACAACTGTCTGAGCCAGTTAACCGGGCAAAAGCGTCACTACTCCGTAAGCACAGTGACGATTCTGTGAGTTCCGGCCCGATCGGCGCCGATCCGGCTCCTCGACAAAGCACCTGGGTTAACACTGAGGGATGTTTTTGCGCCGCCACGGGCGGCGGGGCAGTCGAGCGATCGCCGCCGGGGTGCCGCCCTGGCTTCGCGACCATCGGTAGACGAAGGGTAGGAGTCTGCGTGATCGGAGAGCTTTACGAGCACGCGCTGGCTGGCTGGGCGCGACCGGACATCGAGCACGCCGACGGCAGCCGCATGCCGCTTTCCGTGGATGGCTGGCTACACGAAAGCCCAGGCGACAGGTCGATCCTGGACCGCTGCGAGGGGCCGACGCTGGACATCGGCTCGGGACCAGGCCGGCTGACCGTGGCCCTGGCCGAACGCGGCATCCCTGCCCTCGGCATCGACATCACCCCGTACGCGGTGGACCTGGCCCGTTCGTCGGGGGCGCTGGTGCTGCTGCGCGACGTGTTCGACCGGGTACCGGGGACCGGCCGCTGGAGCACGGTGCTGCTCGCCGACGGGAACATCGGGATCGGCGGCGATCCGGCGATCTTGCTCAGCCGGGTCGCCGAACTGCTCGCGCCGCGCGGCCGGGCCATCGTGGAACTCGAGCCGCCGGGGTCGCCGCTTCGCCGCGAGCAAGTCCGGCTGTGCCACGCCGAATCCGCCAGCGCCTGGTTCCCCTGGGCCTACGTTGGCGCTGATCAGATCGCGGAGGTGGCCGATGATGCCGGGCTCGGACAGGTCGAGATCTGGACGGTCGACGACCGATGGTTCGCCTCCATAGCCGGCAGTCCTATTTTTTCGGAACGATCGGTGGTGACCCCCTAAGAAATGCTTACCGCTGCCCCGGCGGATCACCCCGCCGCCCACCGAGATGGCACCCCCCCACCCGGCGTGAACGCAAAACTCCGCGTGGCCGCGATCAGCGTGGCCCTCATCGTGATAGCCGGCCTGGTGCTGCTGCTCATCCGGCCCGCCCACGATCCGGCGCGGGTACGGCCGCTTCCGCTGCTGATCGGCGCGTGGATGGCGTTCATCGCCGCCGCCTGGCTGCTGCGGAAAGTGCCGCTGCGTTCCGCGGTCGCCTTGATCCTGCTCGGCGGCATCGCCGTCCAGCTGGCCGCGGTGTCGGCGCCGCCGCAGAACAGCACCGACCTGTACCGCTACATCTGGGACGGCCGGGTGCAGGCCGCGGGCGTCGACCCGTACGCGTATGTCCCGACAGCCAGGCAGCTCACCGGCCTGCGAGATGAGTTCCTCTTCCACCCCGGGGCCGAGTACTGCGTGTCGCAGTCCTACGTCGCCAGCCATCCGGCCGCCGAACTCGCCGCGGGCTGCACGGCCATCAACCGGCCGACGGTTCCCACCATCTACCCGCCGGTGGCCGAGGCGTATTTCCTCGGTGTGCACTACCTGCCCGCAGGCAGTGACTCGAGCACGCCCATTCAGGCGGCCACGGCGCTGGTCGCCGTCCTGGTCACGGTATTGCTGCTGTTCGGCCTGCGCCGGCTGGGCCGGGACGTGCGCACGGCCGCGCTGTGGGCCTGGTGTCCGACGGTGGCCCTCGAGGCCGGGAACAGCGCCCATGTGGACGTGGTCGCGGCCGGGCTCGCCGCGGCCGCCCTCCTGGTGCTGGCCACCGCGCGCACCACCCGCCGGACCATCCTGGGCGGGATCCTGCTCGGCCTGGCCATCGCGACCAAGCCGACGCCCGCACTGACCGTGCCCGCGTTGTTGCGGCGCCGCTGGTTCACGGTCGTCGTCGCCGCGAGCAGCGCGTTCATCGCGGTTTACGTCCCGCACCTGCTCGCGGTCGGCAGCAAGGTGATCGGATTCCTGCCCGGTTACCTGCAGCAGGAGAACTACACCTCCGGGACCAGGTACGGGATCATCGGCCTGCTCGTGACCGGGCCGCTCGCCTCCGCCATGGCGGTCCTTATCCTGGCCGCAGTCGCGCTGGCCGTCCTGCAGTTCGGCCACCCCGACCAGCCATGGCAAGGCGCCGTTGTCATGACCGCGGCCGCCCTGGCCGTCACCACGCCGCACTACCAGTGGTACGCGCTGGTCCTGGTGATGCTGGTCGCTTTCGACGGCCGCCCGGAATGGCTCGCCTTCGCCGCGGGCGCGTACTACGCCGCCGAGCCGGGGATGGGCCGGTACACACCCCCCCACCGTCTCATCGACGCGATCGCCTACGGGGTCCCCGTGCTGGTCGTAGCGGTCGGCTGGCTGGCCCGCCGCGAACTGGCCCGCCGCGAACTGGCGCGGAGCGGCGCCCTCCCGGCCGAAACGCTGCCGGCCGAGGTGGCCGCCGCCGCGGCAGACCTCGATATCGCGGCGGCCCCCGCCCTCACGGCGGCCCGGGACAACACCGTCGATGCGCTACCGTCCCGGACGGCGCTCCCGAAGCGTGAACCGCGCGAAGTGCGGGTCTGACCGAAAGGAATAGCTGAGTGCTTTCTTACCGGTTGCTTACCCGTGGGGCAAAGGTCAAACGACTTAGGCCGTCACGAGCGTGAATATGAATATGAGCTACGATCCGCCGCGCCGCCGACTGCTACCCCGGCAAGGGGGCTGGCCGCAAGCGACGCCGCCGCGGGCCTGGCCGGCGCAGCGGGACGACAGCGCCTACCGGGACGCCGATCGACCCATCGGCCAAGACGAGGGAACGGGCGAGGGCTCGCATTGGACTGCTGCGAGTTCCCAGCCCCAGCCGGCTTACCAAGGCCAGCCGGCTTACCAGCGCGAGTTGCCTTACCAAGGCCAGGCCGTCTACCAAGGCCAGCCGAGCTATCAGGCCCAGCCCGCCTACCAGGGCGGGCCCGCCTATGAGCAGGAGCCGGCCTACCAGGGCGGGCGCGGCTACGAGTCCCACCCGGCCTACCAAGGGACGCCCGGCTACCAGGACCAGACCGGCTATGGAGCTCAGCCGGATTACCAGGCGGAGCCCGGCTACCAGGACGCCTTCGACGGATCCGCTGATAACGAATATCGCGATTACCGGCCGACTCGCGTCATCGAATCCTTGCCTGCGGCCCCGGACGGTTATGCCTACGGCCGGGGCGGGCCCGATGGCGGCAGCGCAGTGACGGGCTATTACGCCGGCGAGCCCGCGGACGGATTCGACAGCGGCGATAACGGCTACGGCGTAGCTACGGACGGATTCGACGGGGCCGGAGACGGTTACGGCGCCCCGGATGCGTATGCGGACTACGGGAACGGCAACGGCTGGAGCGGTCACCGCTACCAGGACGCGAGCCGCGGTGGCTATGGACTCGACGCCCCGGACTACTTCGACGGAGCCCCGGATTACGTCGACGAAGCCTCGGATGGGTTCGCCGGGAATCAGGATGGCTTGGCGGGTGGGGCTGAACAGCGGGATCGGGACTATTACGCTGAGCCGAGACCGTCGGGGCCGATGCTCATGGCTCCCGACGCCGGGATACTTCCGCACCACTGGCAGGCCGGACGGGACCGCAGGCGAGAACAGAGACGACGCGGGCTGATGGTCGGGGCGGTGACGGGGTTCCTGGCCGCGGCCGTCGCGATCGGTGTCACCACATTGGCCGCGGCGTTCGTCCGGCCGCAGGTCTCGCCGATCGTCGCCGTCGGCAACGTGTTTATCGACCGGACGCCGGGCGCGCTGAAGAACCTGGCCGTGGCACACTTCGGCCAGCACGGCCGGACCGTGCTGCTGCTCGGCATGTTCGTCATCATCGCCTTGCTGGCGATGGTGCTCGGGGTCCTGACCAGGCGCGCGCCCGCGCTCGGCGTGGCCAGCATCGCGGCAGGCGTGCTCGCCGCCGCCTTTGTCACTATCACCAGGCCACAGGATGGGCCGCGGGACGTCATCCCCTGGGTCATCGGCGGCCTTGCCGGCGTGGCGGCGCTGCTGTGGCTGGTGCGCTCGTCGGCGCCGGCCGGACCGGTCCGCCCCGCTCGCGACGGCAGCCGGAGGAGGGGGCGATGACGACTACCGTCGACCGGCGCAAGTTCCTGGCCGCAGCGGGTGTCACCGCCGTGACCGCGGCCGCGGCGGGGGTCAGCGGCGAGCTCTTGGTCAGCAAGCACCTCCGCGCGCGTCCCCCGGTGGCCCACCGCGCCGCCCCGGCACCTGCCCCCGAGCTCAAGATCGCCCCGATGACGCCGCTGCCTTCCGACGAGACGCTGAACATCGCTGGCCTGTCTCCGTTCTACACGCCGGACTCGAAGTTCTACCGGGTCGATACGGCCCTGGTCGTTCCGCAGGTCAATGCGTCCACCTGGCAGCTGCGCATCCACGGCATGGTGGACAAGCCGATAACGCTCACGTTCGACGATCTGATCCGACGGCCCATGCTCGAGCACGACGTCACCCTGACCTGCGTGTCGGAAGCGGTGGGCGGCGGCTACATCGGCAACGCCCGGTGGCAGGGCATCCTGCTGGCCGACGTGCTGCGCGAGGCGGGGATCCAGTCCGGCGCGGACCAGATCGTCATGCGGGATGTCAAGGGGATGACCATCGGCGTGGCCACCGACCCGGTCATGGATGGCCGCAAGTCCATGCTGGCGGTGGGCATGAACGGTCAGCTGCTTCCGGCCGAGCACGGCTATCCGGTGCGGGCGGTGATCCCCGGACTGTACGGCTACGTCTCCGCGACCAAGTGGGTCATCGACATGGAGCTCACCACCTTCGGCGCGTTCGACGCCTACTGGGTGAAGCAAGGCTGGTCCCAGCAGGGGCCGATCAAGACCGAGTCGCGCATCGACGTCCCGAAACGCGGCGGCACCGACCTGGCCGCCGGCCAGGTGACGGTGGCCGGCGTCGCCTGGGCCCAGCACCGAGGCATCGAGGCCGTCGAGGTGTCGGTCGACGGCATCTGGTACGACGCGAAGCTGGCCGTCCAGGACACCATTGATACCTGGCGGCAGTGGTACTACGTCTGGGACGCTACGCCGGGGCCGCACGTACTCCAGGTGCGTGCCACCGACCAGACCGGCCATACCCAGACCGCGATGGTGCACCGGACCGAGCCGAACGGCGCGACCGGCTACCACACCATCCGGGTCAACGTCACGTGAGCGGGACTCCGGCATTGAGCGGGGGCCCGTTTCTGCGGTGGATCCGGGCCTGATGGTGGATCCGGGGGATCATGATGCACCAGATACGCCGCGTAGCCCGAATCCACCACGATAAGGGGAGGGATCTCTACATTTTTGCCGCTGGTGTGGCCTTTGTGGCCACTGTGGTTTTCGTACCACTGGACCGGCGTTCTAGCCGCTGGCGCGCACCCGCTTTGCGCACCAGCGGCTTTTACTTTAGTGCGGCGAGCAGGTCATCGAGCGTGTCGAGGTTGTGCGCGCTCACTACGGCGTCGCAGTACGGCCAGGCGGCGGCCATGCCGCCTACCTCCGGGCGGTACCTGGGCGACTGAGTCCTGGGGTTCGCCCACACGATCCGGTACGCCACCCGGGATAGCCTCGCCATCTGCGCGCCGAGCAGTTCGGGCTCGCCGGTCTCCCAGCCGTCCGAAATGATCAGGACGACCGCTCCGCGGGCCAGGCCGCGGCAGCCGTACCGGTCGTTGAACTCCTTGACCGCGGCGCCGATCCTGGTTCCGCCCGACCAGTCGGGCGCCGCCTCGCCCGCCTTGGCCAGCATCGTGTCCGGGCTGGCGGCGGCGAGCGCCGACGTCAGCCTGGTCAGCCTGGTCGCGAAGCTGAACACCTCGGGCCGGTTCTGCCCGGCGCGCAGCTGGCCGCCGTTGAGACAGTAAAGGAGCATCAGCAGCGCACGGGCGTACGGCTCCATCGAGCCCGAGATGTCACAGAGCACAATGAGGCGGCGCGGCTTGTCGCGGGGCGCCCAGCGGGCGAGCCGGATCGGCTCACCGCCGCTGCGCCGCGCCTGGCGCAGCGTGCGGCGCAGGTCCGGCCGCTTTCCGTCGCGGGCGGGCCGGTACCTGCGGGTCCGCCGGGGCGGGACGGCCAGGGTCAGCTCGCGCATGAGCGTCACGAGCTCGCGCAGTTCGGCGTCGGACAGCTGGGTGAAGTCACGTCCGCGCAGCCGCTCGGACGCGGAAGCGACCCGGCGGATGACCGCCACCCGGGCCAGCCGCTCGCAGCGATCGGGGCCGACCGGAAGCCCGGCCGCATGCAGCGCGGTACCCAACACGGACGCCAGAGCCGCCACGTCGGGGTGGGGGGGTTGGTCAAGGGGGCTCAGTCGCGGGCGAGCATTGTGGCTAGGCCGGCCTGGCGGACCATTTCCTCGTCTTCCGGGTACTTCAGGACCGCGGAAATGGTCTGGTCGGCCAGCGGGGCGGAGAGCTCGGCGGCGCCGAAGACGCTCAGGGCGGACGCCCAGCTGATCGCCTCGGAGATGCCCGGCGGCTTGGTCAGGTCGAGGTTGCGCAGCCGGCGCACCGCGGCCGCTACCTGCCCGGCCAGCTGATCCCCGGACGCGGGCACCCGGCGCCTGATGATCTCGGCCACGCGGGCGGTGTCGGGGTAGGCGATCCAGTGGTACAGGCAGCGCCGCTTGAGCGCGTCGTGCAGGTCCCTGGTCCGGTTCGAGGTGAGCACGGTGACCGGGGGCAGAATCGCCTTCTGGGTGCCGAGTTCCGGTATCGTGACCGCCGACTCGGCCAGCAGCTCGAACAGGAACGCCTCGAACTCGTCGTCGGCCCGGTCGACTTCGTCGATGAGCAGGACGGCGGGGCGTGGCCCGGGGTGGAGCAGAGCCGTGAGCAGCGGCCGGGACAGCAGGTATTCCTGGGTGAACAGGTCCTTGTCGACGATGTGCTCGCCGGCCGCTTCGGCGAGCCTGATGGCCAGCAGCTGACGCGGGTAGTTCCATTCGTACAGCGCCTCGGAGGCCGCGATGCCCTCGTAGCACTGCAGCCGCACCAGCGGCGTGTCGAGCGCGGTGGCGAGCGCCTTGGCCGCCTCGGTCTTGCCGACGCCCGGCTCGCCTTCGAGCAGGATCGGCTGCCCCATCCGGACGGCCAGGAACAGGGCGGCGGACAGCTGCTGGCCGGCCAGGTAGCCGGCCGTATCCAGGGCGTCGGAAAGCGCGCTGACGGCAGGGAACCGCTCTTCGAGATCGGGTACCGGCGGGCTGCTCATATAGCGCCAGTTTATCTTTCCCAGGTCAGGTGATGGCCAGGTCGGTACGGAGCGGACGGCCCTGGATGGCCCGCCACACCTGAGCCGGGGTGAGCGGCATGTCGGCGTGCCTGACGCCGTACGGGCGCAGCGCGTCGATGACCGCGTTGACCACGGCGGGCGGCGACCCGACGGTGGCCGACTCGCCCACTCCCTTGGCGCCGAAGGGATGATGCGGCGACGGGGTGACGGTCTGGCCGAGCTCCCAGGACGGGCACTCCAGCGCGGTGGGCAGCAGGTAGTCCATGAACGAGCCGCCCAGGCAGTTGCCGTCGGCGTCGAAGGCGATGCCCTCCATCAGCGCCATCCCGATCCCGTCCGCGAGCCCGCCGTGCACCTGGCCCTCGACGATCATCGGGTTGATCCGCACCCCGCAGTCGTCCACCGCGATGAACCGCCGGACCGCGACCGTGCCGGTGCCCGGATCCACGTCGACCACGCAGATATAGGCGCCGAACGGGTAGGTCAGGTTGGGCGGGTTGTAGACGCAGGTCGCGTCCAGGTGCCCTTCGACGCCCTCGGGCAGTTCCAGGCTGGAGTGCGCGGCCAGCGCGATCTGCGCCATCGTCTGGCCCTGGTCCGGGTCGCCGCGGACGAACCAGCGGCCGCGTTCCCACTCCAGGTCGGCCGGGTCGACCTCGAGCATGGCCGAGGCGACGATCCGGGCGCGCTCGCGCACCTTGCGGGCCACCATCGCGGTCGCCGCGCCGGATACCGGCGTGGACCGGGACCCGTAGGTGCCCAGGCCGAACGGGGTCTGGTCGGTGTCGCCGTGCACGACCTCCACGTCGTCGGGGGAAAGGCCGAGCTCCTCGGCGACGATCTGGGCGAAGGTGGTCTCATGACCCTGACCCTGGGTCTGCACCGAGATCCGGAGCACCGCGCTGCCGGTCGGGTGGATCCGCAGCTCCACGCCGTCGGCCATGCCGAAGCCCAGGATGTCCATGTGCTTTCTTGGCCCCGCCCCCACGGCCTCGGTGAAAAAGCTGATACCGATTCCCATGAGGTGACCGCGGTGCCGTTCCGAATATTGTTCCTTTCTTAGGTCTTCGTAGCCTGCCATGTCCATGGCCAGGCGCAGGGCGCGCGGGTAGTCACCGGAGTCGTAGACCCAGCCGGTCTGGCAGGTGTACGGGAACTGGGCGGGCTGCAGCAGGTTGGCCAGGCGCAGCTCGGCGGGGTCCAGGCCGAGTTCGAAGGCGAGCACGTCCACCATCCGCTCCACCAGGTAGACCGCCTCGGTGATCCGGAACGAGCAGGAGTACGCCACCCCGCCCGGCGCCTTGTTCGTGTACACGCCGGTCACCGCGCAGTGCGCGGCCTCCAGGTCGTAGGAGCCGGTGAACACGCCGAAGAACCCGGCCGGGTACTTGCTGGGCTGAGCCACGCCGTTGAACGCGCCGTGGTCGGCGAGGACCTTTACCCGCACCGCCCTGATCTTGCCGTCCCGGCTGGCCGCCAGCTCGCCGTGCATGTGGAAGTCCCGGGCGAAGCAGGTGGACATCAGGTTCTCCGACCGGTCCTCCATCCACTTGACCGGCTTGCCGGTCAGGATCGAGCCGACGATCGCGCAGATGTAGCCCGGATAGATCGGCACCTTGTTGCCGAACCCGCCGCCGATATCCGGCGAGATCACCCTGATCTTGTGCTCGGGCAGGCCGGTCACCATCGAATACAGGGTCCGGTGCGCGTGCGGGGCCTGGCTCGTGACCCAGATCGTCAGCTTGCCGCTGACCTGGTCGAAGTCCGCGACCGCCCCGCAGGTCTCCAGCGGGGCCGGGTGCACCCGCGGGTAGAGCATGTCCTGGGTCACGGTAACCTCGGCCGCGGCGAAGACCGCCGCGGTCCGGTCCGCGTCGCCTGCCTCCCAGTCGAAGATGTGGTTGTCGGTCTTGCCCGGTAGGTCGTCGCGGATGAGCGGCGCGCCGGGGTCCAGCGCGCGGAGCGCGTCGATGACGGCCGGCAGCGGCTCGTACTCCACGTCGATCAGCTCGAGGGCGTCCCGGGCGGAGTAGCGGTCCTCGGCGACCACGAACGCCACCTCCTGTCCCTGGAACCGCACCTTGTCGGTGGCCAGCACGGCCTGGGTGTCGGCGGACAGGGTGGTCATCCAGGCCAGGTTCCGTTCGGCTAGGGTCTCGCCGGTGATGACCGCCTTCACCTTGGGGTGCGCCTCGGCCGCGACGGTGTCGACGGACAGGATGCGGGCGTGCGGGTGCGGGCTGCGCAGCACCGCCCCGTACAGCATGCCGGGCAACTGCACGTCGTCCACGTAGGTGCCCTTGCCGCGGACGAACCGCTGGTCCTCCTTGCGCAGCCGCGGGCCGAACCCAGGCGGCGGGCCGTCGGTCATGCCAGAGGTCCGTTCGCGTCGGGCCCGGCCTGGGCATGTTTCGCGGCCCAACGGACGGAACGGACAATATTCTCGTACCCGGTACACCGGCAGATCTGCCCGGAGATCGCCTCGCGGATCTGCGCTTCGTCCGGATCCGGGTGGTGATCGAGCAGCCAGCGGGCGGTCATCATCATGCCGGGCGTGCAGAAACCGCACTGCAGGCCGTGGCACTCGATGAACCCCTGCTGGACCGGGTCGAGCTGCCCGTCGCGCTCCAGGCCCTCCACGGTACGCACCGCGCGCCCGTCGGCCATGGCCGCGAGCACCGTGCACGACTTGACCGGCCGGGCGTCCAGCCACACCACGCAGCTGCCGCAGTTGGACGTGTCGCAGCCCCAGTGACTGCCGGTCAGGCCGAGCTCGTCGCGGAGGAAGTGGATGAGCAGCAGCCGCGGCTCCACCTCGCGCGCGTACTCGGTGCCGTTGACCGTCACCGCGACCCGCATCGTCATGAGTCCAGGGTCACACGGGCGGCGGCGCGGTGCAGCGCCCGGGTGGTGAGCTCGGCCACCAGGTGCCGTTTGTAGTCCTCCGGGCCGCGCTGGTCCGCGACCGGACGACAGTGCTCGGCGGCGATCGCCCCGGCCGCCGCGAAGCTCTCGGCGTCGGCTGGCCGGCCGATTAGGTACTCCTCGGCCTGCGCCGCGACGAAGTGCGCGGCGCCCACGGCGGTCAGGCCGATGCCGACGTCCTCAACGACGGGATTTTGAGCGCTGCCAGCCAACCGCAGGACCGCGCCGGCCGCGGCCACCGACCAGTCACCGACCCGGCGGGCCACCTTCTCGTAAGCGCTCCCCGTCCCGGGCCGCACCGGTACCCGCACCTCGGCCAGCAGCTCCCCCAGCCCGATCACGGTCTCGTACGGGCCCAGGTGGAACTCCCTGACCGGGATCGTCCGGTCACCGTCCCGGCCGCGAATGACCACCGTCGCGCGCGCCGCCGCGAACGCCGCGGACAGGTCCTCGGACGGATCAGCCTGGCAGAGTGACCCGCCGACGGTGCCCCACAGCCGGACGATCGGGTCCGCGACGACACGCTCGGCGTCACCGAAGATCGGGAAATGCTCTCCGGCGGCGGCCGAGTCGAGCAGGTCCGCGTGCCGGGCCAGGGCCCCGATGCGCAGCTCGCGGCCGTCATAGGTGATGAAGGCGAGCTCGGCCAGCCCGTTGATGTCGACAAGCACCTCGGGCTGGGCCAGCCGCAGCTTCATCATCGGAATCAGGCTATGGCCCCCCGCGAGCACCCGGGTGTCCGGCCTGCTCAACAGGGTCAGCGCATGGTCGAGGCTGGTCGCCCGCTCGTACTCGACCTGCGAGGGAACCTGCATGTATGCATCATTCGGCCTGGCTGGGTGTTGCGCAACCGCCGGGGGCCTCAGCTCCGCGGATGGTCAGCCTCGTCGATGGTCTTGAACCCGGGGAAGTGGCCGTTGAGCACTTCCCCGGCCTGGGACAGCAGCTCAGCCTCCGAGAACGGCTTCTCCACCAGCGCCACGTTAGGCTCCAGGCTGCCCTGGGAGGCCAGCACGGGCCGCGCGTAGCCGGACATGAACAGCACCTTGATGCCAGGCTTGATCTCCCGCATCTTCTCCGCGACTTCCTTGCCGAGCATCCGCGGCATGACCACGTCGGTGACCAGCAGGTGGATCTCGCCCTCGTGCGCACGGGCGATCTCCAGGGCCGCCGGGCCGTCCGGGGCGGTGATCACACGGTAGCCGTTGCGGGCGAAGATCCGCTGGGTGACCAGCCGCAGCGCTTCTTCGTCCTCGACCACCAGGACCGTCTCTCCCTTGGGCGACCGCTGGTAGAGCACCGGTTCCGTTACCGGGACCAGTTCCTGTTCGGTGACCGGCAGGGTGATGGTGAAGGTCGTGCCGATGGCCGGCTCGGTGTAGATCTGGATCTGGCCTCCGGCCTGGGCCAGGATCCCGTAGACGGTGGCCAGGCCCAGGCCGGTACCTGTGCCGTCCTGCTTGGTGGTGAAGAACGGCTCGAAGATGTGCTCGAGGACGTCCGCGGGGATGCCGGCGCCGGTGTCGCTGATCCGCAGCCGGACGTTCTTGCCCTGCGGAGCCGGGGATCCCCCGGCGACGGTGTCGGCGTCTACGGTGATGTTGCTGGTGTCGATGGTCAGGGTGCCGCCGCTGGGCATGGCGTCGCGGGCGTTGACCGCGAGGTTGACCAGTATCTGTTCGAGCTGGCCGGGGTCGGCCAGGACCGGCCACAGGTCACCGGCCAGGGTGGTGATCAGCTCGATGTGCTCGCCCAGGGTGCGGTGCAGCAGTTCCTGCACCCCGGTGATGACGTCGCCGAGGTTCAGGACCTGCGGCCGGACCACTTCGCGGCGGGCGAAGGTGAGCAGCTGCCGGGTCAGGCCCGCGGCCCGTTCGGCGGCCAGGGTGATCTGCCTGAGGTCGCTGCGGGCTGAGTCCAGGCGCTCGGGCCAGTCCGGTCCGGAGGGGGTGGCGAGTTCTTCTGTGACGAAGGAGGCGTAGCTGAGGATCACGGCGAGCAGGTTGTTGAAGTCGTGCGCGACCCCGCCCGCGAGCTGGCCGAGGCTTTCCAGCCGCTGGGCCTGCAGCAACTGCGCCTGGGCCTGCTCCCGTTCCCTGCGTTCGAGAGATTCCCGGCTTCTGCGGCGGCCGGTGTCGGACTTGACGTCGGACCGTTCCAGGGACTCCCGGCGCTCGCGGCGGCCGGTGTCGGATTCGACGTCGGACCGTTCCAGGGACTCCCGGCGCTCGCGGCGGCCGGTGTCGGACTTGACGTCGGACCGTTCCAGGGACTCCCGGCGCTCGCGGCGGCCGGTGTCGGACTTGACGTCAGAGCGCTCTCGAGATTCCCTGCGTTCGGAGCCCGAGTCGGCCATCTGACGTCATCCCCAGCGCTGCCCAGAAGGCGCTTGTGGTGCGGCGGGCCGCGATGCTGCGTGCCTCAATGTGCCGGATCAAACACTAAGGGTAACGATATCATGCGCTTAGTAGTTAAGATCCGGTTGCGCCGCCGTAGGGTCGCGTCAGCGGCCGCCGATGTCCTCACTCCACACCTCGGGATAGCGTTGCTGGAACTCGGCCATGACGGCCACGCAGCCTTCGTCGTCGAGCAGCACGATCTCCACGCCGCGACCGGTCAGGAAGCCGAGATCCCCTTCGAAGGTCTGCGCCTCACCGACGACCACCCGGGGGATCTGGAACAGCAAGATCGCCCCGCTGCACATCTGGCACGGGGACAGCGTGGTGTACAGCGTGGTGTCGGCGTAGGAAGGCCGCCGCCCGGCGTTGCGCAGGCAGGCGATCTCGCCGTGCGCCACCGGATCCCCGCGCTGCACGCGCTCGTTGTGCCCGGCCGCGACCAGCTGGCCGTGGGCGGCGAGCACCGCCCCGACCGGCACGCCGCCTGCTTCCAGGCCGACCCGCGCCTGGCCGAGGGCCAGCGCCATCATCTCGCGATCCACCTGGTTCGCCTGCCCGTATTCCATGCCGGCCTACGCTACCGGGTTGTCCGCCAGTGCGCCGACCTTCAGACCCGCGCCGTCAGGCCAGGGAGGACGTCAACGGGTCAGGCGCCACACCACGCCGACGCCGGTGCCGGCGGCCGACGGCGGGTCGATGGGACGCCGCGTGACCTCGGTGAAGCCGAGCTTGCGCGGCACGCCGCCGCTGGCCACATTCAGCTCATCGTGCACGATCTCGACCCGGTCGACATCCGGCCGCCGGAAGGCCTGCTCCACCAGGGCCGCCGACGCCGCCGTGGCCAGGCCGCGGCGGGTGTAAGCGCGGTGCACCCAGTAGCCGATCTCCAGCCCGCCCGGCCCGATTCTCGCCATCAGGCTGCAGCCGCCGGCCAGGACGCCCCCGGTCGTGATCGCGTAGCCGTAAGCGGTGCCGTCAGCCCATTCCTGGGCCGTCTTGGCCAGGAACCCGGCCGCGGACGCCCGGTCATAGCTCGCCGCCCACGGCATCCACGGGCACAGGTGGTCAACGGAGTCGGTCACCGCCTGGAGCACGGCGTCCAGATCGTCCGCCCGGTAACGCCGCAAGGTAACGTCGCCGCGCTCGATTACCTCATCGGGGCTTGCGTCCATCCGCCTATGCTGACGGGCCGGCCGCAGGCCGCACAACCCGATATCCCGGCCGCTATCGGAGTTCAGCCGGCCCGGCGCCGGGCCGGGTCCGGCGGCCAGTGCCTGGTGGGGGGCCCTGGCCAGTCATAACAGAGCTCCTCGCCGATCCGCAGCCGCGCCCAGCGGGCCGCCTCCACCTGCATGGCCGTGGCCGCCGCACCGATCGCCGCCGGGTCCAACCCGGCGTCCTCGGCGTCGGGCAGCTTGGTCTTCGCCAGCCGCCGGATCTGGCCCGCCGTGGGGCGGTCCAGCGCGGCGACGCTCTCCACCAGGTTCGCGAGCAGTCCGGCTCGCAGCCATGGTCCGGCGAACTTCCTGATGAGCTCGTGTGACACCTCAGCCGCCCCGGGCGGCCGGCGGCCGCTCACATGCTGCATGCTGGCCAAGACGACGCCCGCCGCGATGCCGGCCCAGACGCCGTCGGTGAGGCCCAGCTCCCGCTCGGCGATCAGGTGCCTGATGTCGTGCGGCAGCTGGGGCCCGGCCGTCCCGCCGTATAGCCGGTAGCGGACCCCGTCGTCGCGCTCGACCAGCGCGTACGCGTACTGGCGGTCAGGCAGCCGGGGGAAGGTCACGCGCATATCCTCACTATGCGGACGCCCCGGGCGAGGCGCCTAATGATTTTCTCTGGGGTGGCGCCCTGTCGTAAGGTGCCCATCATGGCGGGACGCGGCACCACGGCGACGGTCGTGCTCGAGCGCGCAGGTATCTCCTTCACCGTGCACGAATACGCGCTGATCGCCGAGGTGGACGGAACCTTGGTGGCGGGAGTGGTCCCCGTGACAGGCCAGCTCGACCTCAAGGCGCTCGCCACGGCTGTCGGCGGCAAGAAGGCCGGGATGGCCCCGGTCGCCGCGGTACCGTCACCCGCGCTCGGCCTGCGCCCGGCGCTCCGGCTGCGTCCGGGGCCCGGCCGGCCAGGACTCGGACCGCGCCCGCTGTTGGGGCAGCTCGCTGGCGCCCGCGCCGGCATCGGCCGTCAGCAGCTGAGTAACTCTGGCCAGCAGCACCGCCCGGGAGAAGGGCTTGCCGATGACCTGCGCCGCGGGCTCGGGCCAGTCTGCCGCGGTGGTCTCTAGCTGCTCGTAGCCCGACATGAACAGCACCGGGAGGCCCGGAAACATGGCCTGGGCCTGGGCGGCAAACGCCGGACCCGTCATGCCTGGCATGACCACATCGGCCAGGACCAGGTCCGCGACTACCTTGCCGTCCCGGAGCAGGCTAAGCGCCTCGCTCCCGTTCGCGGCCGTGATGACCTGGTAACCGGCACTGGTCAGGACCCGGTGAGCCACGTCCCGGATCGCGGCCTCGTCGTCGATCACCAGCACCTGGCTGAGCTCCGATGGCCGCGCGGCGCGCGCCGCCCCCGGTGAACCGGACCCGGCCGCGGCAGGTAGCACCACGGTGATGGTGCTGCCGCGGCCCAGCTCGGATCGGAGCCAGGTCTTGCCGCCGGCCTGCGCGGCGAACCTGTACACGGTGGACAGGCCGAGTCCGGCCGCCCGGTCTCCGCTCTTCGTGGTGAAGAACGGTTCGAAGGCGCGTTCCGCGGTCGCGGTGTCCATGCCGGTTCCGGTGTCGGTGATGCGAAACGCGACATAGCGCCCGGGGAGCAGTTCGGCGAGATCGGTGACGTCCTGGCCGTCCGCCGGGAGATCGTCCGTATCGATGTTCATCGCGTCGATGGTGACCTGACCCCCTCCGGGCATGGCGTCGCGGGCATTCAGCGCGATGTTGACGATGGCCTGCTTGAGCAGCCCGGGATCGGCAGTTACCGGCCACAGGTCGTCGGCCTGCCGGGTGATGACGGGGACATGTTCGCCAAGCACCTCGGTTAGCAGCCCGGTGGCATCGCTGATGATCAGGCCGAGATCGAGCAGGACCGGCTCGGCCTCCTCCCGCCTGGTGAACGCCAGCAAGTGCTTTATCAGCCTCTTGGACCGCTCGGCCGCCTCTTCGATCTGCTCCACGTCCAACCGGACGTGCCGCCACCTGGCCGCGCTCTCCGTCGTCTCGGCGATGGTCACCTCATCGCGGACCAGGCTCGCATAGTTGGCGATCACCGTGAGCGCGTTGCTGAAGTCGTGCGAGATTCCGCCGACCAGCTGACCCAGACTCGCCAGCCGGCGCGACCGCTGCAGCTCGCGCTGAAGCCGTTTGAGCTCGGCCCGCGCCTGTTCGGCCGCGGTGGTGTCCTCCACGAAGATGGCGAGATACGGCTCATCGGCGGCCGGCCTGAGCACCGACCCGGTCAGATGGACCGAGACGAGCTCGCCGTCCCTGCGTACCAGGCGCGCGTCCGTCCCGATCTGGCCGGTCTCACCGGACATGGCGATCAGGCTCTCCAGCGCGGACTGGTCTTCCGGGTGGAAACAACCCAGGAAGTCCGTCCCGTCCAGTTCCGCTCGCGGGTAGCCGGTCAGCTCGCAGTAGGTGTCGTTGACCGCGAGACAGGCCCAGCGCCGGCTGGCGCTGAGGCTGGCCGTGACCAGACCGACAGGCGCGCGGCCGAACTCCCGCCCGAACCGCTGCTCGCTGGCCCGCAAGGCATCGCCCCAGGTCTCGGCGGTTCCATCGGCATCGTCCCCATTCCCGTGCGCCCGGTCGGCCGGCCACTCATCCGGAGCAGCGTTGTCTTCGTGTGCCACGGATCCCCCTTCGCCCTGGTGTCCTTGCTGATCCACCCCCGCGGGCGCTACCCGACATGTCAAAGAGTAATTGTACCTAACCTCTGCGTAGTCATACGTTCAGGGTGCACCGGTTTCCAGGCGTGCTGCGACCCATCCGGTCAGGCCGTCCGCCGGCGGTACAGCAGGGCGCAGACGGCGACCGATACGGCCATGATGCCGAGGCACCAGGCCAGCGCCGCCCACAACCGGATATCGGCGGGCTGGTGCAGCAGCAGGCCGCGGATGGTCTCGGTGACGGGTGTGGCCGGCTGGTTGCGCGCGAAGCCGCGCAGCCACCACGGCATGGTCCTGGTCGGGACGAAGGCGCTGCTCGCGTAGCTGAAGAACATCAGGAAGAACACCGCCGAGTTGGCCGCCTCGGGCGCGGACACCAGCAGCCCGAACGCGGCCGCCAGCCAGGAGACCGCGGCGACGAACAGCAGCAGCACGCCGAGTGCGGCGGCGAAGGTGGCCACCGAGGCATGCGGCCGGAACCCGATGCCGAAGGCGACCGCGGTGACCAGCACGGTCGAGATCACGTTGCGGAGCAGGCTCGCGGTCACGTGCCCGGCCAGCACCGATGTACCCGGTACGTTAAGGGACCGGAAGCGGTCGATGATGCCGCCGGCCATGTCCTGGCACACGGTGACCGCCGTGGTGCCGGCCCCGGTCACGGCGCACAGCAGCAAGACTCCGGGTACCACGTAGTCGACGTAGGAGGTGCCGATGTCGACCGCCCCGCCGAAGAGGTAGACGAACACCACCATCAGCATGACGGGCAGGAACAGCGCGGTCAGCAGCGCTTCGG
>Ga0302324_100010541_pt1 | contig 19121 bp, 16 predicted proteins | sample Palsa_T0_1_FD_201949 | JGI IMG/M metagenome (GOLD analysis project Ga0302324, IMG submission 201949) | Peat permafrost microbial communities from Stordalen Mire near Abisko, Sweden - Palsa_T0_1 | ecosystem: Environmental > Terrestrial > Soil > Palsa > Peat permafrost | place: Sweden: Abisko...
TGAAAATATTTGACCTTCATCTTGTCCTCATGGCTTGAAGGAGCGATCGAAAAACGCGTTATGCACGGTCTGTCCATCCGACAGCAATTTCCGAAACAGAGGGGTAGCTAAGCAAAATCTACCGGCGTTCCCGTAGTGACTCTCACGAGATGAAAGGCTTACGACCCCGTTTTGTCTGCCTCCCGTTTCCGTTTTCCCCTCGGTTCCGTTTCCGCACGCCGTTTCCGTTTCCGCGTTTTCTTTTTTCTACGCTTCGGCGTGACTGGCTCGCGCTCCGGGTAGAGAGTCACCCGCAGAGACACGCCCGCCGCGGCCATCCGCCCGAGCAGGTTGGCTGACAGCCCGTGGTTGAACGCCCAAGGCTTCAGACCGCAATCGTACCCGATGTTGAACTCCCGGAGCGAACAACCCGCCCAAACCGAACGCAGCGGTGGGTCGAGGCGTTCGACAACCGTGAGGATCTCGGCGATGTTCGGCTCTGGCTCGCCGTGCTGTACGTCCGTTTCAAAGCACGCGCACCACGGCCCATCTTGACCCTGGGACACGTGCAGGCAGAAGACGCCGGCGGCCTCGAACGCGGCGGCGAGTACCGTCAGGTCGTGGGTCGACGTCAGGTCGAGGTCGGTATTCAGATAGTGGATTACCCCGTCCACTGGTGCGGCCTCCCTCGCCGAACGGACCACGGTTCAATGGCCGGCACGGCGCCGGCTGACTCTCGACGGATTGAAAATGACGCGATCGATAATATAATCCCGATACGGCCGGCGTCACGGCGTCGTGTTCAGTTCGCGCGACGTGTGGAGAAGCGATTACCGGGGGGCCGTCAGCCGGTGACGCGGTAGACTTCGTCCAGAGTCGTCAGGCCCGATTTTACTTTCTCCAGGCCGTCTTGGCGGAGGGATTTCAGGCCGGACTTGTTGGCGAGCTCGCGCAGCTCGCTTAAGGGGGCGGACTGGCTGAGACGCTCGGAGAGGGTGTCGTCGAGGACGAGCAGCTCGTGGATGCCGACGCGGCCGGCGTAGCCGAGGTTGTGGCATTTGTCGCAGCCGCGGGGACGGAAGAGTTTATCCACGGGGCCGATGAACGGCTCGATCTGGCGCTTCTGGGCGGCGGTCGGCTCGTGGGGTTCCTTGCAACTGGAGCAAAGCCTGCGGACGGAGCGCTGGGCGAGTACGCCGGCGACGGTGGCGCCGGCGACGTACGGTTCGACGCCCAGGTGCAGGAGGCGGGCCAGGGCACTGGGGGTATCGACGGCATGCAGGCCGGCGAGAACCAGGCGGCCCGTGAGGGCGGCCTGGGCCGCGAGCTTGGCGGTTTCGGATTCGCGCAGCCAGGAGATCATGAGCACGTCCGGCTCCTGGCGAAGGAGCGATCGCACGGCGGAGGCGAAGGTGAATCCGCCGCGCTCATCGACGGGGAACTGATTGACGCCGGGGAGCGTGCGTTCGATCGGTTCTTCGACGCTGCAGAGGCTCAGATCGCTGCTGGTGCGTTCGGCCAGGGCGGCGTAGAGGGTTTCGCGCTTGCCGCTACCGGAGGGGCCGCACACGAGAATCAGGCCGCTGGGGCGGGCGATGAGTTTTTTCCATTGCTTGAGCGTTTCGTAGCCGAAGCCGAGCTTTTCCAATCGTAGCGGGCCGCGTTCTTCTTCGGAGAGATGGATGACGATGGTCTCGCCGTATCGGCTCGGGACGGTGGTGAGGCGGAGGGTGACCGGCCGGCCGGCGGCGGTCATGCGGATCGAACCATCCTGCGGCAATCGGCGCTGGGCGGTGTCGAGCCCGGCGAGCAATTTGAGCCTGGCGGTCAGGGCGTCGCGCATGCGGGGCGGAGGACGCAGGCGTTCGACGAGCCGGCCGTCGATGCGATAGCGCACGCGGAGATCGTCCTCACCGGGCTCGATGTGCACGGCGCTGGCCCCTTCCCGGAAGGCGTTGAACATGCAGGCGTTGACCAGTTTGACGACCGGGCCATCGAGCGCGGGATCGCCGATCGGCGGCATGCGCGACGGCGGAGGCAGGGAGAATTCTCCGCCGCCGCTTTTTTCCAGAACCTCTTCCACCACGAACATTTTTTCGCCGGCCAGATAGGCATCGAGCGTGGCCCGGATGTCGCGCGCTGAGGAAGCGACCAGTTGCACGTGATGGCCGGTGAGGCGCTCGATCTCCTCGGCGAGATAGAGATTGGCCGGGTCGGCCAGGGCGACGGTGAGCGTTCCCTCGACGAGGAACAGGGGCAGTGCGACGTTACGTTCGAGAAAGTCCTTGGGGAGCAGTGCGACCGCCAAGGGGTCGGCGAGGCGCGGGCCGACGCGGGCGAAGGGGACCCCGTGGGCGAGGGCCATGATCTCGGCGATCTGCTCGTCGGAGCAGATTTGCCGCTCGATGAGAATCTCGCCCAGCAGGCGTTCGTGGCCGCTCTTGCGCTGCTCGAGCAGCGCCGCGTCCAACTGCGCCGACTGCAGCAGACCGCGGTCGAGCAGGCGCTGGCCGAGAGGTTTGATCGGGAGTGTCGCGGTCATGGTGCGCGTCTGGGCGGTTATTTCATCGCTTCGGGAAGCTCAGCGTGGCACTCGAATCGATCGGTCAGCCGGGTGATGTTCAGAATCTCGCGGATGTTGACCGTGAGGCGCGCCAGGCGCAGTCGCCCCGATCTCGATTCGCAGCGGCGCTTCACCGCCAGCAGGGCTTCGAGCCCGGCGCCGCTGATCGAGGAGACGGCCTCAAAGTCGATGACGACGTCGGCCGACCCGCCGCCGATTTGGGCATCGGCCAGGCGGCGCAGCGCATCGGCCTCGGGCCCGGCGAGATCGCCCTCGGGGCGAATCACGCACAGATGGTTGTATTCCTCGAATTTCATGCGGCCTTCCCCTGGCGGCGCTGCAGCAGCTTGCGCGCCTTGTCTCCATGGTCGCGAAGCAACTCGCGGTATTCGTCGGCGGTGGTTTTGAGAAACACCTCGGCCAACGCCGGGTCGAAATGCGCGCCGGCGCATTTCTGGATTTCGCCCAGCGCGACTTCGATCGGCATGCCGCGGCGATAAGTGCGATCCGACGTCATGGCGTCGAAGGAATCGGCCAAACAGATGATGCGGCCCATCTGCGGGATATTTTGGCCCGCCATCGAATCGGGATAGCCGCGGCCGTCGAATCGTTCGTGATGGTGCAGGACGCCGGGCAAAATGTGGCGGAGCTGGCGAACGTCCTGGAGGATGCGGGCACCGATGGCGGGATGGCGCTTCATCTGGGTGAATTCCTCCTCCGTCAGCTTGCCGGTTTTTTGCAGGACCGCCTCGGGGACGCCGATTTTTCCCACGTCGTGCAGCAAAGCGGCGACGTAAATTTGCTCGACCTCGTCGTCCTTGAGCCCGGCCGCGCGGGCCAGGTGGCGACTCAAGAGGGCGACGCGCTCGCTGTGGCCGCAGGTGTAGGCATCCTTGGCATCGACGGCGCTGGTGAGGCTGTGCAGAAGGCCCATGAGCAGGCCGTGCAGATCGTCGAAGAGCCGGGCGTTTTCCAAGTAAATGGACGATTCATCCGCCAGCGATCGCACGAGCTTGGCATCGGAGGAATCGAAATCGCCGGTCTGTTTATCGAGGGCGAAGAGGCATCCCAGCGGGCGCTCGGGCGGGCCCATTGGCACGGCCAGGAGCGAGTGCGCGGTTTCGGCCAGCCATTGCAGGTCGGGGTCTTTGCTGACATCGCCGACGAGCAGAAACGGCAGGGCCCGTCCGCGCAGCCGGGCGACGAGCGCGTCGCCGAGCGTGCTGAGTTGGTCGGCGCTCAGCTTCACTTCGCCGTAGATGGTGGGAGCGAGCTTGATGGGCACATCCCCGCGAAGGGCGAAGCCCAAACCGCGGGCCTGGAGGACCGGCATCAGATCGAGGCACAACTGCTCGAAGAAGTCGGCGGCGGGTCGATCGACTCGCATGCCCCCGCTGACCTGGTAGACGAGGCTCAGCTCTTCGTAGCTGCCGGAGAGCTTCTCGGAGAGAGAGCGCAGTTCGCGGTCAGCGGCGGCGATGCGCTGCTGATCGGCGGCCATGCCGGTCAGCATCCGGGCGTGGGCGGCGATGGATTGGCGATCGTGGCGGACCAGCGACTCGGCGTAGAGCGTCAGCGTGTCGCCGTCGACTCCCAAAGCCGAGCAGGCTCGGCGCACATCGGCGGTGACGGCAAACTCCTTGTCCACTCCCGCCAGCAGGAGCAGGCCGGCGCGCTGTCGCCGCTCGATCCAGGGAATGGCTCCGACCACCACGCCGGGGGCGCATGGCGAGGCATAGACGGTCGTATCGATCACCGCCGGCGAGACCGAGGCGTTGGCGATCAGATCGCTCTCGAAAAGCGGCAGAAAGTATTTGGTGAAGAACGGGCTGGCGGCGATGTCGTGGGCGCAGATCGTCCCGTCGCTCCGCATGGCGATGAGGAACAGCCCGGCGGCGCGCAGACGTTCAGCCAGCGCCGCGAACCCCGGAGGTGCGAAGAGCGACTTAGTCCGATCATCGTCCGACACAATCTTCATTGTTCTGTGCTCGTGGCCGAGGTGACCGGCTGGCCGCCCAGCACTTCGCTGACCGTCGCCAGCAGGTGGCGCGGGCTGAACGGCTTGCTCAACATCCGCGTGATGCCGCTCTCCTGCGTGTCGCGCGGCTCCAGCAGGTAGCCGCGGGCAGTGAGCAGAATCACCGGCGTGCCCGAAGTCGCCGGCTCGGCGTGCAGGCGCCGGCTCAGTTCCAGGCCCGAAAGCAGCGGCATTTGATAATCGGTGATCACCAGATCGGGCCGCTCGGCCAGCGCGATCTCCAGCGCTTCCTGCCCGTCCTGGGCGGTCAGCACGGTGAACCCGGCGTTGCGCAGCTTCAGCGAAACGACATTAAGAATGTGCGTTTCGTCGTCGGCAACCAAAATCGTCTTGTCGGTCATATCTTCTCCGCTACGTCTCACTCGCACAAATCCAACTCGAACCCGAAGGTGCTTCCCTTACCCACCTGACTCTCCAGCAACATGCGGCCGTGATGCACGGTTTCGATGATGTGCTTGACCAGCGAGAGTCCCAGCCCGGTGCCCGAGGCCATCCGGCTGTTCGCCTCGGCCCTGTAGAACTTATCGAACACAAACGGAAGGTCCTTGGGCGGAATACCTACCCCGGTGTCGATTATTCGGACGATTACCTTCCGAGCGGCCTCATCCACGTCCACCTCGGCGCTGATCGATCCGCCGACCGGCGTGTACTTCACCGCATTGGAAAGAAGGTTCAAAACCGCCTGGTGCAGCATGTCGCGGTCGGCGGAGGTCTGATAAAAAACCGGCGTCAGCCGCTCGGTCAGCGCGATCTGTTTTTGTTTCGCCTGCGGGGCGATCACCTCGATGGCATCCTTGACGATCACCGTCAGGCTCTGCGGCTGGCGAGTCACGCGCACCAGCCCGGATTCGATGCGGGCGATGCTCAAGATGTTGTCGATGAGCCGGCCGAGACGATTGGCCTCGTTTTGAATGACGTCGTAAAACTCGCGCTGGGCCTTGCTGTCGCGGGCCTCGCCGTCGATGAGCATTTCCACATATGCCTTGATGCTGGCCAGGGGCGTGCGCAGCTCGTGGCTGACCATCGAGACGAAATCATTCTTCATCTCCGCGACTTCTTTTTCGCGGGTCATGTCGTGGAGAACCGCGACGACGCCGCCGTGGGACTGGCCGGGATCGACCGCGCTGCCGGCGACGCCCGAGAGCGTGACTTTGAACGTGCGATCGCCGGTGTTGGTGTGGATGGTGTGTTCGGTGACGCGGCGGGCAGACTCGCCGTCGTTGCGGCGCGTCTGGCGGATCAGTCCGATCATCGCCGGGTCGTGCAGGATCTGATCGAGCGGCTTGCGGCCGACGGCGCCCAGCTCGAAGCCGAAGGCGCGCGCCGCCGCATCATTGGCCAAAACCAGTTCGTCAAACGCATCGGTCACCAGCACCGCGTCGGAAATGCTGTAAATGATCGCCTCGGCGTGATGACGTTCGGCGGTGGCGACCTTGAGCTGCACCTCCAGCTCCTTGGCGCGAAACGCCGCATCCGCCACCGCCCGCTCGGCGGAGTCGGCCAGCTCGGACAGCGCCCTCTGAAGAAAGGCAAAGCCTCCCTTGGGAAGCGAGACCGTTCGGTCCTGTAACGGAGAAGAGGTCTCGCGCAACCGGGCGGTAAGCCGATTGCAATCCCGGCGCAGGGCCGCGATCACGGCCACCCCGCCGATCGCGGAGATCATGCAGCACAGCGCCGCCAACGCCAGCAGCCGCCCCCCGGTCGCAGCGCCCCATCCTGGGACCGCAGCAAGAACCAGCAAAAGCGTTCCGCACGCCAGGGCGGCCAGCGTCACGCAAAACACCAGCTTGCTACGGCCCACACCGGCTCCCTTGCATCTTCTGCCCCATCCGGAAGACAAACGCCGTTCTGATGCGTGGCATGGGCGTCCCGCCCATGTGAGCTGCGCTGAGCCTAAGAAAACACTTCGGATATCAAAACGCCACCCAACTCCACGCAGCTAACACGGGGTCGCCGCGGCGACTGCCACGAACTGCTCTGAGCTTCATCGGCTGCCGGGAGCGCCGACTTTTCTCAGGGAACTTCCGCTCCGTAGAAGTCCAGCGAAGCCTGCACCTCGAACTCGGCCGCGCTGGCATCGGTTGCCCGCAGGTGCACGCCTTGAATCCTCGCCGGCCGGGCACCGGTCTCGGCCTGGCGGAGAAAGTTGAGCACGGCCGGCAGGTCGCCCTGAAACTCCAGCACCACCGGGCAATCGCTCAGCGAATGAAACTCGCCGGGCAAACCGCTCTGAATCGCCAGGCGGCGCACGCCGGTCTGGCGGGCCAGGGCGGTCATCTCCGCAGCCAGCTCATCGGGGCTGACCTTGGGCGCGGCGGCTTCGATGGTCGAGACCAACCGACCGGCTTCGTCGGCGCCGTGGGCGGCACTGGCCTGGTTGGCCGCCCGCGTCTGTAACTGGGCGACGGCGTCCATGCGGTGGGAGTCGAGCGCGGCAACCTCGTGGGCAGATGGGCGCAGGTCAAACAGCCACAGCGACCCCCCCGCCAGCAGCGCCGCGACGCCCAGCAGCGTTTGCGCCCGCCCGAGGGATTGAACGTGTCGGATCAGCTTTCCCATGGAATCATTCTCCCGCGCCGTTGGAAGAGAGCAGGAACGTCATTTCAAATTCCCGGCAAACCGTTCCCGGGCCGGGCAGATCGCGGGCTGCCGAAAGACGCAGCTGGGAAACCGATTGCAAGCGGCTGATGGCGGCCTGACAGTTGGCCACGTCTGCGACGCGCGGGGCGAGGCCGCGCAGATGTACGAGCCGTCCGTCCGGCTGAGTGGCGGCGGCGTCGGCGTCGGGCGGGTCAATCGTCAGCTCGGTCAGCAAAACACCGGGCGGAATCGCCTCCTCGATGGCCATCACCTGCCGTGACATCGGCGTCTTGGAGCGAATCTGTTCCAGCGTTCCCGCGGCATTGAGCAGTTGGGCCACGCGGGCGGCCGTGTGCGATGGATCGACCGCAGGATTGGTCGGGGCGGCTAACTGCGCGTCCAATTGGTAGGACTCCGCGGCCGCCGCGGCGACGCGGCCGTGGGTCGCGACGCAACACCAGGCGACATATCCCACCACCGACAACGCCAGCATCACGTAGCCGGCCAGGGCGCGCTCCGTGCGCCGGAGGCGCGGATACCAGGTCGGCAGGAATTCCACATCAAGCAAGCGCCACCTCGATCGGTTGTGCGTCCCCGGCCGCTTCGGCGGCCTGGGGCGCGGCAAGCGTGCCGGCGCAAGCGGACACATTCTTGAGAGCGGCACCCACGGCGACGCCCCACTCGAATCGATTGGCGTTGCGGTCGGCCGCCCGCATTGCCGCAAGGTTGATGTCCTGAAACGGCTCGATTGTTTGCACGGCCACGCCGGTCTGGGCAACGAGCAGCTCGTGAAGCTGGGCATCGTTGGCTTCCGGGCCACTCACCACCAGCGCTGCTGGCTGCGCACCCGGGAAAGTGACGGCGTGATATCGCAAACAGCGAGCCACTTCCGCCGCCAGCGTTTCAACCTGAGCCCGGCCGGCATCGACGACGGCGCGGCGGACGGGATCGTGCCCCGCGGCCTCGGCGGCGGGAGCCGCGAGCGTACGCCGGCGGAGCTCCTTGGCTTCTTCCAGCCCGATGCCCAGGGCCCGCGCCAGCGACCGCGCCAGCTCGATGGGACTGGCGGGAATGTTCTTGAGAAAGCGAATTCGGCCATCCCGGGCGATCAGCATACGGGCACAGTCCGCGCCCAGGTCGAGCAGGGCCAGCGGCGAATTTTCGTCGCAGCAGCGAACGGCGGCGCGGTGCAGCGCAAACATACGCGGCTCCATCGACACCGCCCGGATGCGACGTTCGTGAAGCAGTTCCGTGAATTCATCCAACTCCGCATTGCGAGCCGCCAGGGCGATGATCTCCTCGCCCTCGGGCAGCGTGTGGCGAACGCTGCCGGCTTGCAGCAGACGCAGCGTGGCGGTGGACAAATCGAAATCGAAAGCCGCCCGAACCTGCGGGTGCGATTCGATCGACCCCGCGGAAGCGGTCGGCAGGCGGAGCGTACGAGTGTGGACCATTTCGCCTGGCAGGCAAACCACAGCCTGGCGCCCGACGAACCCCTCCATGGCCAGGACCGATGCGATCGCGTCCGCCGCCGCGCGGGCACGGGCTGGAGCGGCCGCGCCGTCGGGAACCGTCAGCGGACGTCGTAGCGCGGTCAACACGGCCAACTCCCCGCCGGGGCCGCGGGTCAGCTGCACCATTCGCACCACATCGTGAGCGATGTCGATGCCGATCGGAAAATGATGTCGGTGTTGAAGCGAGAACATGGGCGCTATTGTGATAATCGGTCGGCGGGATGAGAGTCTGAAGCGGCGTTTGGATGTTTATGGGGCGGCCCGCGAGAATGCGGGGGTGAGCCGGGTGGTGTTCAGCCGCGGCGTCCACACCGCGTTTTTTGGAGTTGGCGCGCGAAGAGCGCGGTGAGGAACGCGGCGTGGACGCCGCGGCTAAACACGTTTGGTTCAACGGGGAATTTTCGGCGTCTAATCGTCGACGACCAAACCGATGTCCAGGCTTGGCGGCGAATGCGTCAGGGCGCCGACGGCAATGCGATCGACACCGGTCGAGGCAATGGAACGAACGGCTTCGAGCGTCACACCGCCGGAGGCTTCCAGCTGCACCTGGGAATGTTTGCCTGCGGTGTTGCGCATCTGCACGGCCAATTCCATCGTGGGGCAATCCATGTTGTCCAGCAAGATGGCATCGACGTTATCGACCTTGAGCGCTTCGCGGAGTTGGTCGAGCGAATCGACCTCGATCTCGACAAATCGCGCCGGGTCCTCGGCCCGGCTCTGACGAACGACGCGCGACAACTCGGCGGCCAATTCCTTGAGGGGAATGGCGGCGACGTGATTGTCCTTGATGAGCAGGCCGTCGAAGAGGCCCATGCGGTGGTTGTGGCCCCCGCCACAGCGGACGGCGTATTTGTCGAGCAGTCGGAAGCCGGGGATGGTTTTGCGGGTGTCGTAAATGCGGGCGCCGGACGCGGCAACGCGGCGGACGTAGCGCTGGGTCTGCGTGGCCACGCCGGACATGCGCTGAAGAAAGTTGAGGATCACGCGCTCGGCCGACAGGAGCGATCGCAGCGGCCCGCGGATGCGCAGCAGCGGCGTTTGCCGGGCGTCGCTGAGGCGGCCTTCGATCAGGTCCATGTGGAAGCCGGGGATCTGCTCGACGCGGAGGCGCTCATCGTAGGTTCGGCAGACCATCTCGACGATCGGCAGACCACAGACGATGCCGACTTCCTGCTGCATGAGCGTACCGACGCCGATCGCGTCTTCCGGCACCAAGAGCCGGCTGGTCACGTCGCCATCGCCCAAATCCTCGCGGCGGGCGAGCTGAATCAGATCGCGAAGTTGCTCGTAGGAGGGGAAGGGATGCATCGGGTTTGCGTTAGCATCTGGCGAACGGGCCGACTTCGCCCAGATGTAGAGGCTGATCGTACATAACAGCCCCGGATGTACATCCGGGGCGCCTGACGGCAAACACACTACGCTCAAACGAGCGCTGCTCTAGTCGCGGGCCCAATAGGGCGAATATGCGCCGTAGCCGTTGCCGCCGTAGTCGTAGCGGCCGACATCGTTGCGGTGCAGATAATAGGCGTAATCAAGCGCGGCCTGGCCGACGGTGGCGGCGCCGTCCTGATAGGCCTGCGCGGTCACCAGACCGATGCGGGCATCCTCGAGCGTTTCGCGGGCGGCGAGAATCTGCGGATTATCGCGCAGCGAGTCGTCGTAATCAGCGCGCATCTGCACGACGCGCTGACTGGCGGCGATCAACCTTTGACGGGCCGCGTCCACGGTTGAATCGCCGCTGAGGACGGTGACCTCCATCGAACGGGCGTCGGAGGCGTATTCCATCTTCAACGTGGCCAAAGCGACGATTTCTTCCTTGGTGGCGTCCTTGGAAGCGCGGCGGATTTCCAGCTTGTCGCCGATGTCATCACTTAGATGAAGCAGCTCTTTGTATTTCGGGTCGTCGTACAGCTCGCGCAGAGCCCGATGGCGGGCGTTGTTGTAATTGTCGTAGGCATCCTGCTCGGCCTGCACGGCTTGGCGGTAAGCTTTGGAGCGATCAAAGTTGAACTGAGCCCGGCTGAAAGCGGCGGCGAGTTCGGTCTCGGCCCGGCTGAAGATGGCGCGGGCGGTGGCGGCGTGCGCGTTGGCGAAAACCCAATCGCGCAGATCGCGGCTGGGATAGTCGCCGCTCTCATTGTAGGAGGAGGCAAAAATCCGGTTGTCCGGCAGAGGCGGTAGAGCGGAATAGGGTGAGGGAGCAATGGTGGTCGGCGCACTGGCGGGCGAGCTGAGTGTTCCGTTTGGGTCTGGGTTGCGAAACCAGTCGCCGTTCGCCGGGCCGGTTGTTGTGTCATCACCAAATGACACGGCGGCACCAGCCCAGAGCATGCCCAGAACCCACGGCGACGCGATGAGGAATGCCGACTTTCGCATACAACTCAGCCTCCGGAACGCAGCGCGATATTACCGAACCATAGCGCGGGGAGGAAGTAAATTCTGCGCGTCCAACAATTGCATGGTCTTATAACCCACCCGCGGGGTTCTGTCTATATGGTCTCGGTAAGATGACGAAGAATCAGGCCGAAAATTTCCGTCGGGGCGAGCTGGCGTGAAGGCAGTAGCGTGGGGGTTTGGGTAAGGAGCAGCGGACCTTGGTCGTGGCCGGCCGGTGCGCGGCCGTGGGAGCCGCGGACCAGGCTGGCGTCTGTGGGGATCACCTCCATCAAGCTGCGAAAGCCCAGCTTGCGCCGCAGGAGCGTCGCGGCGATCTTCAGTTTCGGCATTTTCAGCCTCGGATCGAGGAACAACTCCACCGGGTCGTAGCCGGGCTTGCGATGAATATCGACGGTGCGGGCGAAGTCGGGCATGCGCTGATCGTCGAGCCAATAGTAATAGGTGAACCACGCATCCGGGGCCGCGATGGCGATTAACTCCCCGCTGCGGGGATGGTCCAGGTGCTCGGATCGCTTGCCAACTTCATCGAGCACACGCTCGACGCCGGGCGTTGATTCGAGCAGCGAGCGCACCATTCCAAGACGAGTCCGATCGTTGACGTAAATGTGGGCGATCTGGTGATCGGCGACGGCGAAGGCGGCGCTGGCGCCGGCGTCGAGCAGATCGCGGCCTTGCTCGCTACGAACCGCAAGAAGGTTGGCTTGGCGCAGAATTCGATTGAGATGGACCGGGTTGGAGACCGGCGCGATGCCGTATTCGGAGAGGACAATCACCCTTGCGCCCTTGGAGGCGTAATGATCGAAGAGCGTGCCGCAGACGGCATCGAGGTCGCGCAAATCGGCGGCGTTGGCTTGCGGATCGGGGCCGAGCCGCTGCATCGAATAGTCCAGGTGCGGCAGATAGATCAGCGTCAAAGTTGGATGGAACTGCTGATCGACGCGGATCGCGCTGTGGGCGATCCAGCGCGTCGCCGCAATTGAAGTTGCGGGACCCCAGAATTTGAACAGCGGGAACTGCCCCAACTCCGCCTGGAGCGAATGGCGCAAATCGGCGGGCTTGGTCCAGAGATCCGGCAGCTTGCGGCCGTCGGCGGGATACATCGGCCTCGGCGTGACGGCCACGTCGGCCGAGGAATACATGTTGTACCACCAGAAGAGATTTGCGCAGGTGAACGCCGGGTCGATCGCCCGGGCGGCCTCCCAAATCCTTGGCCTCTGCACCAGCGGGTCAGCCTGCTTCCAGAATTTGATCTCGCACTCATCGCGGAAATACCACCCGTTGCCGACGATTCCATGCTCGCTTGGCCAAGCGCTGGTCAGATACGTGGACTGAACCGTCGTGGTCACCGCAGGAAGCACCGGCCCGATGCTGGCCAGCGCGCCGGCTTTGGCGAAGGCGCGCAGGCGCGGCGTGTGCTCGCCGATCAGCGCCGGCGTCAGGCCCACGGCGTTGATCACCACCGTCTTGTGCATCTTCGGTCTGATAGACCTCCCGCCGCCGCGCGTCAAGCCCGGTTGCCTTCGACGCGGTCCACGTTAGAGTTTTCACTTCCTTGGGGAACGAGGAGGCAGCACGTGAAAAGCGTCAAGGATCTGAAGACGGTCAGCTCGAATGTGAAGTCACTGGCCGAGGGGGCGCTGGCCGATTCGGGTGGCCTGCTGCGGCTGGCGCCATGCTGGGTGCCACGCTCATTCCTACAGCCGGGCAAACGGCTCAAGCTGGCCCCCGACGATCTCTACGCGTTCGGCCTCAACCGTGGCGGGATCGACGAGCGGTGGTTCGCGTCGACCACTCCCTGCACCAACGAAAATCGCACGCCGGACGAAGGGCTCAGCTACGTCGTCGTCGCCGGCAAACGCTTCACGTTGGCCGATGCGGTTTCCGAATTGGGCGAGCAACTCATCGGGTCGGCCATCTGGAACAAGTACAGGAAATGGCCGGTCTACTCCAAGTTCTTCGACAACATGGGGCCGATCCCGCATCACATGCATCAGTCGAATCGCCAGGCCGCACTCGTCGGCCAGGAGGGAAAGCCCGAGAGCTACTATTTCCCCCCGCAGCACAACAACGTCGGCAACAATTTCCCGTACACGTTCTTCGGGCTCTCCCCAGGCACCACCAAAGCGCAGGTGCGGCAGTGTCTGGAAAACTGGAACAAGGGCGATAACGGCATTCTCGATCTGTCGGTCGCGCACCGCCTCAAGCCCGGCACCGGCTGGCTCGTGGGGCCGTGCATTCTTCACGCCCCCGGCTCGCTCTGTACATACGAGCCGCAATGGGGCTCGGATGTGTTCGGCATGTATCAGTCGCTGGTCGAGGGTCGCGAGGTGCCCTGGTCGCTGCTTGTGAAAGACATGCCCAAGGAGAAGCATCACGATCTGGATTTCATCGTCGAGCAGTTGGATTGGGAGGCGAATGTCGATCCGGATTTCAAACGGAATCATTATCTGGAGCCGGTGGCGGTCGGCGCGTCGCAACCGCCGGGCGTGATGGATCGCTGGATCGTCTACGGCCGCGTGCATGGCGAGCAGTTGTTCACGGCCAAGGAGCTGACCATCGAGCCGGGCGTGAAATGCACGATCAAGGACAACGGAGCCTATGGCCTGATCGTCGTCGCCGGCGAAGGCCGCATGAACAAGCTGCGGCTCAACTGCCCGAAGATGATTCGTTTTCACGAGCTGACCGAAGACGAGGTTTTCTGCACCGAATCAGCCGCGAAGGCCGGCGTGACGTTTGAGAACACCTCGGCGACGGAGCCGTTGGTCTGTTTGAGATATTTTGGGCCGGAGGCGAACCCGGAGGCGCCGGAGGTGGGCGGCACTAAACCAGGATGACGAAACCAGAATCCCCGAATCAAACCCGAATGACGAATGACCGAACGAACGCACGCGCGCCCCGTCGTCCGCTTGCGGTTTCGCAGCATGGCTGAGCCGATGTTTCACCGAGATCTCGAAATCGGGCTGATCCCAAATCTTCATTCGGTCATTCGTCATTCTGGTTTGATTCGGGGATTCGGGTTTCGTCATTCGGATTTGGATCAGGGGATTTGGATTTCGGATTTTTCAACGAGGTGCCATGCCCGCCGCACACACCAACAACTTCCCCAAGCTGCACAACGCCGCCTGGCCCGGATTGGTCGGCAAGGGGCCGGATTCTGAGCCGCCGATCGATTTGGACACGATGCTTGATCTGACGGCCGTCGCCGAAGTGGATGGCGTGCGGTTCGATGGCGTGGATCTGTTTCTCTTCCAGCCGCATGTCAATATCGATTCCTCCGATGACGATCTGAAACGATTGGCCGAGAAAGTGCGGTCAAGGAACTTGGTGATCGGATCCGTGGTCGCGCCGATTTGGCCGCCAACGGGCGGGGGTTCGGCGATGGGTTCGGCCGATGAGCGAAAACAGTTTGTCGAGCAGGTGCGAAAGGGTTGCCGCATCGGAAAGAAGCTGCGTGAGCTGGGCGTGCGGCCGCATGGCGTGGTGCGGATCGACTCGGCCGCGAGTCCCGATGCGTGGTACGGCGACCCCGAGGGCAATCAAAAGAAGATCGCCCAGACATTTCGCCAGGCGTGTGACGTGGCCGCGGATTTCGGCGAGCGCCTCGCCGCCGAGGGCGAAATCTGCTGGGGCGGTATGCACAGTTGGAAACGCATGGTGCAACTTCTGGAGTTAACCGACCGCGCCGGCGTCATCGGATTCCAGGCCGACATGGCTCACACGCTCCTCTACATCACGGGCTTCAATGCCCCAGAGGATTCGCTGCTTCCGGCCAACTTCGCGTGGAACAACCCCAAACAGTTCGCCGAAGCCTACCGCAAGTTAACTGCGGCTCTTCGCCCCTGGACGATCGATTTCCACGTCGCCCAGAACGACGCCACGGTCAAAGGCTCCGGCTCCCACGACAAGACCGGCCGGCATTGCCTGGCCAACGACCCCAACGGCAAACTGAACATCCCCCGCGAAGCCGGCTATTGGCTCCGGGATGAAAATGAGACTCTGACCAAGGCGTTCAGGCACATTTGCTGGGATGGGTGCATGTTCCCCAACGCGGTGATGATGCAGCCCAAGACCTGGAATGACATCCTGGCCGCCATGATCGCCGTGCGGGATGCGCACGGATGGAAGGGGTGAGGGGGAAACCCGAATGACGAAACCAGAAACCAGAATCAAATCGGAGATCCGCCGTGGCGGACCAGAATGACGAATGTCCGAATGAAGACAAGATCGCGCGCTTGCTCATCTTCATTCGGTCATTCGTCATTCGGTCATTGATTCGGGGATTCTGGTTTCGTCATTCGGGTTTCACGCCGTGCCCAGCGTCCCCGACCCAAAATACGCATCCACCCCACGCCGCAGGTCGAACTTGGGGTCATAGCCCAACCCTTTGCGGGAGTGAGCCAGCTCGGCCTCGGTCCAGGTTTGGAAAAAGTCGTAGGGATTGGGGAAGTAATCGGGATGAAGGTCGGTTTTGAGAACGCGGTTCAACTCCGCCACGACTTGGTTGAAGCTGGCGGCGGCTCCGCTGCCGACGTTGTAGACGCTGGTGGTCGTGGCCCGGGCGGCCAGGAGATTGGCGGCGATCACATCGTCGATATAAACGAAATCGCGCTTCTGCTCGCCGTCAGTAAAAATGCGGGGGCGCTTGCCTGCTCGCATCTGCTTGGCGAGCTGATGAATCATGCTGGCGAATTTGCCCTTGTGGACTTCGCCGGCGCCGTAAACGTTGAAATAACGCAGGCCGACGATCGGGTGCTTGAGCCGGGGGGCGTAGAGGTCGGCCAGGCGTTCCATGGCCAGCTTGGAGTAGCCATAAACATTGAGCGGCTCGGCGGGTTGCGACTCGCGGTTGGGGGACGGGCCGCGGCCGTAGGTGGCGGCGCTGCTTGCCCACACGACCCGGCTCTCCCACTCAGACGCCAGCTCGAGCAATTGCCGAAACCCTTCGACGTTGTTGTGCATCATCTTGTGCTGATCGAGCACGGTGGTATCAGTGATCGAAGCCTCGTGGTAGATCAGGTCAAAGGGGTCAAGGATGGCGAGCGCGCGGCGATCGCCGGCGAGGTCAGCGGTGATCACATCGCCACGGAACCCGACCAGATTGCGCCAATCGCCGGAGGAAAAGTCATCCAGCACGGTGACGGCATGGCCGTCGGCCACCAACCGCTTGGCCAGGTTCGATCCGACAAATCCGCTGCCGCCGGTTACCAGAATTCGCACGTTGACCTCAGATTCACTCCCCGCGGACTACATATCACACGCGCCGCCGCCGGACCAGTGGGCCTGCGAAAACGCGACAGAAAAGGGCCATTGTCGTACCGCAATGCGACAACCCGGCCAATCTGTCGCCCCGGTGTTGACCAGACGACGGCAGCTGTTCGTGGTCGTCTCCGCCCGCATTCGGACATAAAGCAAATGGCTTCAAATAATTGCGCTCAGATTGGCAGCCTGGCGCCGCGATGGTCCCAAAACGTGGCACGCGGGTTGTTTCACAGATGGTGTTCGCGTCTGTCGTCTTGAGGACGGCACGCGGACGCTTTTACAATTTGTCCATTCTTCCCCCCGATGTGAAGAGTTTCTCCTCCCACAACCCGAGGAACTCTTCAACAGCCCCATTCGGAGCCGCTCTTGCCCAGAGCGGCTTTTTTTTTGCGCCCGGACTTCAGGCAAGAAGAAAGACCAAGAACCGCGATGGCGCGAAGGCACGAAGACAGAGGCAAAGAAGAAAAAATTCAAAGAGATCGCCGCCGAGCCCGAATCTCCCGCCACGCATTTCCCTTCGCGTCTGTCTTCGCGCCTTTGTGCCTTCGCGGCTCTTTGAGTCTCCGTAAACCGTTTCAATGTCCGTGGGCGGGCTCGCCGAGAATCTTTTTCAGGTCTTTGAATTTCTCGTCGCGCATTTCCGGGGATTCGGCTTCCAGGTTCAAGCGGAGCAAGGGCTCGGTGTTGCTCTTGCGGACATTGAACCACCAGGGGCCCAGGTCGATCGTTACGCCGTCGAGATAATCGATGTGGGCCTTCTTGAAGACGTCGGCCAGTTCCCGGATCTTGGCTTCCTTGTCTTCGACCTGGAAATTGACCTCGCCGCTCTGGCTGTAGCGGGTTAGGGGGGTAATCAGGCCGCTGAGCGGACCGGGTTGCGCGGACATGACCGACAGCAGCCGGGCGAAGGCGATGGCGCCGGAGTCGGCGAAAAAATTGTCGCGGAAATAGAAATGGCCCGATAGCTCGCCGCCGAACACGGCTTTGGTCTCGGCCATCGTTTTCTTGATGAACGCATGCCCCACGCGCTCGCGCCGCGGCTCGCCGCCGGCCGCCTTCACTTCATCGGCAACGACGTGGCTCGATCGCAGGTCGTAAACGATCGTCGCTCCTTTGTTGGCCGGGTCCTTGAGAAAATCGCGGGCCAACACGGCGGTGATCATGTCGCAGCCGACGGTCTTGGCGTTCTCATCGACGAAGAAGCAGCGGTCGGCGTCGCCGTCGAAACAGACGCCAAAGTCCGCCTTGGTCTGGCGAATTTTCTCCTTCAGCATGTCGAGGTTGGAATCGACCAGCGGATTGGGCTCGTGAACGAATGTCCCGTCGATCTCGAAGAGCAGCGGAATGATTTCCAGCTTGGGAACTTTGCCGAAGACCGCCGGCACCATCTTGCCCGCCATGCCGTTGCTGGCATCGACGGCGACGCGCAGCTTGCGCGACAATTTCAGGAACTTGAGCACGTGATCGCGGTAGGCCGACCAGAGGTCCGCCTGCTCGAGCTTCCCCTTGACTCCGGTTTGGCCGAAGCGAAGCAGCGAGGCGATGCGCTTGATGTCGTCCAGCCCGGTGGCCGCGCCGATCGGCTTGGCCTTGGGGCCGCTGATTTTGAAGCCGTTATAGTTGATCGGATTGTGCGATGCGGTGGTCTGAATCCCCCCCACCGCGTCGAGGTGATTGATGGCGAAATAGATCATCGACGTGTCGATCATTCCCACGTCGATGACGTTCAAGCCGGTGGAGAGAACGCCGTCGATCAGGGCACCGGCGAGCGCCGGCGAATGGGGTCGCATGTCGCGGCCGACGACCACGGTGTCCTCGCGCTTCACCCTCTGCTCGGCAGGCAGCGACTGGCGGCTGCGCTTGAGAAACTGGCCGGTGGCGTGACCGACCTTCCACGCGACTTCCTCGTTCAATGGGTTGGGGTAGGTGGCGCGAACATCGTAAGCCTTGAAAATGCGATCCAGCATTGCGAAATCCCTTTCTTTCTGACTGCGAATCCGATGGCCCGCCGCGAAGGGCAGGCGTTGTTGGAGTCAATCGGCGCGCCGCAATCCTCCACTTCAGGCGGGCTTCTCCAGCACGTCCGGAAATAATCCGTGGGGGGCGCCGGTCTGGTGGCCCGCGGCCAAATTCGTCGCGAAGAGCTGGGGGAGCGTTTTGCCTTCGATCGGCGCATTCAGTTGCCGCAGTCCCTCGGCGGCCTTCTCCGGCAAAATCGGCAGCAAGCCGAGCAGCACTTGGTAAACCGCCTGGGCGGACAGATTGAGAATCGTATCCAGCCGTTCTTTTTTCGCCGGGTCCTTCTGCAATTTGAAGGGCTCGGTGGCGTCGATGTATCCGTTGACGGCCCGGGCCAATTCCACCGGCAACATCGCGCACTGCTGCAGCTCGAAGCGGGCGTAGGCCCGTTCGATCTGCTCGCCGAACCCGCGCGTCTGTTCGATCAGATGCCGATCGATGTCCTCGGCCGGCCCCGCTGCCGGCAGGACGCCGTTGCGGTATTTGCCGACCATCACCAGCAACCGGTTCAGGCAGTTGCCGACCACGTTTTTCAGTTCCTTGTAAGCCTTGGCAAAGTCCGCATCGCTCCAATCCGGGTCGGCTCCGAACGTGGTCGTCCGCAGCAGAAAATATCGCAGCGCATCCAATCCATAGGTGGCGATCTTGGTCCGCAATTTTTCCAGATCGATGAAATTTCCCAGCGACTTGCTCTGCTTGCGCCCATCCGTGGTGAACCACCCGTGGGCCAGCACCACCCGCGGCGGCTCGAGGCCCAGCGCCAAAAGCATCG
>Ga0302324_100010542_pt1 | contig 19119 bp, 8 predicted proteins | sample Palsa_T0_1_FD_201949 | JGI IMG/M metagenome (GOLD analysis project Ga0302324, IMG submission 201949) | Peat permafrost microbial communities from Stordalen Mire near Abisko, Sweden - Palsa_T0_1 | ecosystem: Environmental > Terrestrial > Soil > Palsa > Peat permafrost | place: Sweden: Abisko...
AATCTATGCCCGGGGTTACGAATCTCGCGATCCCCCTGGATTGTGAGATCGTACCTCAGATTGGTTTCAAATGTCCAAACCGGGGTGGAGATATTTTCGCGCCGTATCGATTTTTTTGAAGATTTCCATTGACAAGCCCCCACTCGACGTTTCATCATAAGGGATCTTTGGCCATGAAACTGAGATTGGCATTGCTAATGGCCGCCTTGGCTCTATCGCCGGCGGCCGCTCAACAGGCGAAGTATCTGGGCGCCGGAAGCTGCGCATCTTCCAACTGCCACGGCGCCACCAGCGCCGCCGCCGAGCAGACTCGCCGCACTTTCGGCAACGAATTCGCCACCTGGTCGGTATCCGACAAGCATTCCCGCGCGTACAAAGTGCTGGAAGAGCCGCGCGCCCGCCGCATGGGCGAGATCCTGAAGATCGCCTCGGTGACTACGGATAAACGCTGCACGGTTTGCCACGCGGTGGGTTCTCCGGATAAAACCCGCTCCGATGGCGTGGCCTGTGAAGCCTGCCATGGCCCTGCCGAGCAATGGCTGGGATCTCACACCCAGCCCAACTCGCACGCCGATAGCGTCGCCAAGGGCATGATCGACACCAAGAGCCTGCTGGTGCGCGCGCAGACCTGCCTGGGCTGCCACTTGGGATCCGGGGACAAGGTCGTGGACCACGAGCTGATCGCCGCCGGCCATCCGGATCTGGCCTTCGATCTGGACACCTTCTCGTGGGCCCAGCCGACTCATCACCGCGAGCCGAAGCCGTCGCCCGGCAACACGCTGCCGCGCGTGCGCGTGTGGGCCGTGGGACAGGCCAGCGCGCTCGCGGAGGGCATGCAGCTTCTGGCCGCGCACGCCGCGAACCGGTGGCCGGAGTTCTCCGACCTGGAGTGCTACCAATGCCATCACGACCTGCGCCTGGTAAGCTGGCGGATCGAGCGGGGATATCCTGGCCGGACGCCCGGCAGTCTGCAAATCAACCAGGCGCGCTACGACATTCTGCGCGAGCTCGCCGCCAAGGCCGCACCCGATCAGCGCGAGGCTCTGGAGAGTTCCATGGCGGCCCTGGACGAGGCCGTGTCGCGCCGCCCCTGCGACGGTCCGGCGGTGGGCCAGGCGGCCCGGCAAGCCGCCAAGCTGGCCGGGAGCCTGGCGGCCCGTTTCGACAAGCAGGACTTCGATGCGGCCACCGCCCGCGGGATCGAAAAGGCGATCGCCGACAACATCGGGCGCATCGCGAATTCCGGCGTACATTCCGCCGAACAAGCCACCATGTCGCTCGATTCGCTTACGGCCGCCTATGAGACTGGCGCGCAGCCCGAGCAGAATCCCAACACGGCGCCGCTCTACGATTATTTGGAGCATCCGTCCGCTTACCAGCCAGGCGAATTCGTAGCACGGTTTCGCAAAGCTGTTGCCGCGGTCCAATGAAACGCCTCTGGATGGTCGTGCTGCTGGCGGCGCCGGTGTGCGCGCAACGCGCGCAACTGCCGAAAAAGGGGCGCCAGTTTGAGTCCGCCGGCCCCCGGGAACTGACGCCTATCCGGAAGCTGCCCCGCCGCTCCAACACGCCCGTGGGGGAGGCCGAGAATCCGCTGTGGGACTATATCGCCAAGGCTATCGCGAAGCTGCCTCCGCCACGCACGCTTGACGAGGACCGTCTGCGTCCGCTGGTGCGCCGCGTCCCGGATTTGAATCCACCGCCGGGGCTGCCTGCGGTGACGGCGGACCTGCTGTATCCACTGCCGCGCCGTCCGGTGGAAATAGCCGTTGCGCAGGCTCCGCAATACGCGGTGGACGCCACAGCGGTGCCCAACCGGTGGATGATCCCGGAGGCCAATCCCGATACAGCGCGCTATGACAACCACAAGCTGGACGCCATCTACGCGCCCGGGCACACCTGGGATCCGTTCAATCGCAATACGCTGAAAGGCGACTACCCGCTGTTCGGCCGCCATACGTTCCTGAATATTTCGGTTTCCAGCGAGACCCTCGCCGAGGAGCGGCGTCTGCCGGTTAATAGTCCTCCCAGCGCCGCCGAAGCGGACAATCCCGGCTTTTTCGGCAACGGCAATCAGTACGCCATGAGTCAGAACTTCCGCGTCAGCTTCGATCTGTTCGGCGGCAGCGCCGGTTTCAGCCCCGTCAGTTGGGAGCTACGCGTGACTCCCGAGTTCAATGTGAATTATTTGACGACGAACGAGAACGCCCTGGTCAACATCAACGTGCTGAACGGCACTACCCGCACCGACACCGCCGTGGGCATGCAGGAGCTATTTTTCGAGAAGCGCCTGTTCACCAACAGCACCAGCGCCTTTCAGCCCGCCAAGGACGCCGACGACCGCGGCAGCGCTTATTTCGATTTCACCTCGGTGCGTTTCGGCATTCAGCGGTTCACCAGCGACTTTCGCGGCTTTATCTTCTCCGACGAGCAACCCGGCGCGCGCCTCTTCGGCACGTTTAAAGACAATCTCTACCAATACAACCTGGCCTTCTTCAACATGCTGGAGAAAGACACCAACAGCGGACTGAACCAATGGCGCGAGCGGGAGCAGAAAGTCTTTATCGCGAATATGTACAGGAACGATTTCCTGACCAAGGGTTATAACGTGAACGTCAGTTTGCTGTACAACGACGACCTGCCATCGTTCTTGATCGACAAGGATGGCTTTTTGGTCCGGCCCGTGCCCCTGGGCAATGCCGTGCTGCAAAGAGTCCGCGCGGGGTACGCAGGCATTACCGGAGACGGCCACATCGGGCGCATCAATATCTCGGATGCGTTTTACCAAGCCTTCGGGCGGGACAGCAACAATCCATTTAGTGTAGTGCCCAAAGCCATGCATATCAATGCACAGATGGCCGCGTTGGAGTTGTCTTACGAGAAGGATTGGATGACTTGGAAGGGGTCCTTCTTCTACGCCTCCGGCGAGGGCAATCCTAGAGGCGGCACGGCTGGTGGCTTCGATGCCATCGTGCCCAACCAACAGTTTGCGGGCGGCGGTTTCCTGGGGAGCGAGGCGCTGGCGGATCGCGGCCTGATCAACAATCAGTTCGAAGGGGGCGGCGTCAACTTCCTGAATCGCGAGGCCATTCCACTTACGGGCACCGGCGTGTTTCTGTTCGGCCTCAATAGCCTGCTGCCGGACATGCGGGGCGGTCTGTTCGAGGGCCAATCCAATTTCGTGAATCCGGGCATCCTGTTGTACAACGCCGGAATGGACGCCAAGATTACGCCTAAGCTGAAGTCCACCTTCAACGTGAACTATCTCAAGTTCGATCGCACCGAGATACTGGAAGCCGTGCTTTTCCAGAGTCCCATCAAATCGGGGATCGGGGTGGATGCCGGGTACGGCCTGCAGTACCGGCCGCTGCTGAGTGACAATATCGTGTTGACGGGGGGTTTTGGCGCATTATTCCCGCAGGCGGGGTTCAAGGACCTGTACAATGGGCGGGTGCTGTTCTCCGGATTCCTGAACTTAAGGCTGGTATTCTGACCATGCGCGCGCTACTGATTGGCATAGGTTCATTGGCATTGCTGATTTGTCCGCTTTCCGCGGCCGATCTGCTTCGTCAGACTATCGATGAGGCGGCGCGCAACAGCGCCGGATGCCAGTCCGCCAACTGCCACGTGGGTATTGAGCCGATGCATGTCTCGCCCGCCGTACACCTGGGCTGCACGGACTGCCATGGCGGAAACGCGGCTGTCACCGATAAGTTCCAGGCCCACGTCCACCCGCGCTATCCGCGCATGTGGCCTTCTACCGCGAATCCGCCGCGAACTTACACGCTGTTGAACCGGGAAGATCCGGCCTTCGTGCGATTTATCAATCCGGGCGACTTACGCGCGGCGCCGGAGACCTGTGGCAGCGCCGGCTGCCACACCGATATTGTCAACCGCGTCAAGACCAGCCTGATGTCGCAAGGTTCGTTCCTATGGGGAGCCGCTCTCTATAACAACGGCGGATTCCCGTTCAAGAATGGCATCTTCGGCGAGAGTTACAATTCCAACGGCGTCGCGCAGAAGCTAGTCGCCAATCCCAAACCTACGACCGAGGATACCAAGAACAAAGGCATCCTGCCGTACTTGCTGCCGCTGCCGCAATTCGAGGACACCCAGCCGGGCAACACGCTCCGAGTATTCGAACGCGGCGACAACCGCCTGAGCAACCGCGGCTTGGGCACTCTGACGCGCACAGATCCGGTTTTCCAAGGCTTGCAGCGCACGCGTCTTTTCGATCCGTTGCTGTATTTCCTGGGCACCAACGACCAGCCGGGCGATTACCGGTCCTCGGGATGCACCGCCTGCCATGTGGTTTATGCCAACGACCGGGATCCGGTACACTCCGGGCCTTACGCCGCGAACGGGAACCTGGGTCACAGTTTCACGAACGATCCTACTATCCCGAAGAACGAATCCGGCCATCCGATTCAACATCGCTTGACGCGCACCATCCCTTCCAGCCAGTGCGCCGTTTGTCACATCCATCCGGGCACATCCTACGCCTTTCAATACCTGGGCTATATGTGGTGGGACAATGAGACCGACGGCGGCGAAATGTATCCGGCGCAATCGAAACACTTGTCCCCCGAGGATGCGGCCGAGTCGCTGGCGCGCAATCCGGAAGCCGCGTCGCTGCGCGGCAACTGGTCGGACCCGGAGTTTCTGGCTAACTTGACCGGACTGAACCCCAAGCTGCACCAGACCCAGTTTGCCGATTTCCACGGCCACGGCTGGGTCTATCGCGCGGTCTACAAGCACGACCGGCAAGGAAACCTGCTCGACACCGAGGGGCACACAGTGCCTTTCGAAGATCCCGACAAGTTCAAGAAGGCCGTGCACCTGCAAGATATTCACCTGGAGAAAGGGCTGCACTGCGTCGACTGTCATTTCGAGCAGGACAGCCATGGGAACGGCCATTTATATGGGGAGGCGAGGGCCGCCGTGGAGATCGACTGTATCGATTGCCATGGATCCGTCACGTCCCGCGCCGGTCTGAAGACTTCCAATTCGGCCGCGCCAGCCGGGGGCACGGATCTTTCGCGGCTGCGCACGCCGTCCGGCAAGCGCCGGTTTGAATGGGTCGACGGCAAGCTGATGCAACGTTCCATGGTGGATCCCGACAAGGAATGGACCGTATCGCAGGTTCTTGACTCGATCACGCCCGGCTCCTATAACTACAACGAAAAAGCGCGCCTGGCGAAGACCATCCAGCGCGATGGAGTGACTTGGGGCTCCGCGCCGGCGGGTTCCGGTCAACTGGCCCATTCCAACGAGCGTATGTCGTGCTACACCTGCCACACGGCGTGGATGACGAGCTGCTTCGGATGCCATCTCTCCATGAAGGCCAATGCCAAGCGGCCCGCGCTGCACTGGGAAGGCGATACCGACACGCGCAACTTCACGACTTACGACTTCCAGGTGTTGCGCGACGATGTATTCATGCTGGGCCTCGACAGCACCGTGAAAGGCAACAAGATCGTGCCCGTGCGCTCCTCGAGCGCGGTGGTGGTCAGTTCGCAGAATGCCAACCGGGAATGGATTTACCATCAGCAGCAGACCATTTCGGCGGAAGGGTACAGCGGACAGGCGTTTAACCCGCATTACCCGCATACGGTGCGCACGCACGAAACACGCACCTGCACCGACTGCCACGTCTCGAAGGACAACGACAACAACGCTTGGATGGCGCAACTGCTGCTCGAAGGCACGAACTTCGTCAATTTCTTTGGACGGTACGTGTATGTGGGCGAAGGCCGGCATGGCTTCCAGGCTGTGGCGGTGACCGAGCACGACGAGCCGCAGGCAGTCATCGGCAGTTACCTGCAAAAGCTGGCGTATCCCGAGGACTACGCGAAACACGAGCGCACCAAGCTTCTGAATGAGGCTTACGGGCACGAAGGCAACATACTCAGCTTGCAGTTACGCGGCGAGTACCTCTATACGGCGAAAGGTACCAGCGGGGTGGAAGTCTACGATGTCGCTAACATCGACAACAAGGCAAACTCCGAACGTGTGATTACCGCGCCCGTATCGCCCATCGGCCAACGGTTTTATGTGAAGACGAAGGATGCGCGCTGGATTGCTTCTCCAACAACCTTGGCGGTCGATCCCGTTCGCCACCGCAATCCCGAGAATGAAGAGCAGCCCATCAGTCCGTTATATGCATACTTATATGTGGCCGATGCGCAGGAAGGCTTGATCCTGATCGGAGCTGGAACGCTGCTGGATGGCGATCCTCGCAACAATTTCCTGAAGCGGGCCCTGACCTTCAACCCGGATGGCGTCCTGACCGGCGCCAATCACATAGTTACCGCCGGCAACTATGCGTATGTCTCGTGCAACCGGGGACTGGTGGTCGTGGATATCGGCGACCCTCTGCATCCCAAGATCGTTTCCACCCTGGCATTGAAGGGCGCCGGACACGTTGCCGTTCAGTTCCGGTACGCTTTCGTCTGCGATGCCGAGGGGTTGCGGGTAGTCGATATCACCGATGTGAAATCGCCGGTGGTCAAGGCAACCGTCTCTATGAAGCAGGCGCTGGACGTATACGTGGCGCGCACCAACGCATATGTCGCGGCCGGCCAGCAAGGTATCGCCTTGATCGATGTAACACGCCCGGAACACCCAGCGGCGCCGCGATTATACAACGCGGGCGGCGCCCTGAACGACGCGCGCTCCATCCGCGTCGGCATGACTAATGCCAGCCTGTTTGCTTACGTCGCAGATGGCAAGAACGGCCTGCGGGTCCTGCAACTAACGTCTCCGGCCAAGACGCAGGGTCTGTGGGGATTCAGCCCGCCGGTGGAACCCGAACTGATCGCCACTTTCAAGACTAAGGGCGAAGCCATCGCTCTGTCGAAGGGCCTGGATCGCGACCGCGCCGTGGATGAGAGCGGCAACCAGCTCGCCGTCTTCGGCCGGCGCGGCGCGCGGCCCTTCAATCGCGCGGAGATGGAGCGGCTATATCTGCGGAACGGCGGACTCTATACCGTGTCCGACGAGGCTCCCGGCTCGCCCATTTTAGCAGTGCCCAAGTAAGGGTGTGCTATCCTCACGTAAAGAAGGAGACCGCCGCTGGCCCTACAGCTTCCCGCCCGCATAGGAAAATACGAGCTTGAACAATTCTTGGGCGGGGGAATGTCTGAGGTCTACCGCGCGCGCGACAGTGTCATCGGCCGCACGGTGGCGGTCAAGATCCTCACCGACGCGGGGTGCGCCGATCCGGAAGTCAAGGCGCGTTTCCTGCAGGAAGCCCGCCTAGCTGGCAATATCGACCACGATAACGTGGTCAGTATTTTCGACTTCGGCGAGGATGAACTGCACCGTCCCTACATGGTGATGGAGTTCCTGCGGGGAATGGATCTCCGCCATGCCATTCGGGGCGGGCATCTCGGCGACTTGCAGGCGAAGCTGCGGATCGCCCTGCAGATCGCCAGGGCTCTGGGATATATACACTCCATCAACATCGTGCACCGGGATATCAAGCCGGACAACATTCAATTGACGACCAACGGCATCGTGAAGCTGATGGATTTCGGCATCGCTAAGGCCCAGGGGTTGTCCATGACACGCACGGGCGTGGTGATGGGCACTCCTTTTTACATGGCGCCCGAGCAGGTGCTCGGCGAGAACATCGGCCCCGAGGTGGACATCTATGCCTTCGGCGCGCTTTTCTTCGAATTGCTGACGGGAGTCCAGGCCATCAGGGGCGATACCATCGAGCGCGTCTTCTACGCGATTCTGAATGAGCCGCTGGACTTGACGCCGCTGCGGGGCGGCGTGCCGGACCCGGTATGCGATCTGATCGTGCGTTGTACGGCGAAGAAAGCGGCGCAGCGCCCGGCCAGCTTCGAGATCGTGGCCGGCGAGATCGAGCGGATACTGGCTGCCATGGAGGCGCCCACGCTGCTGACGAAGCCCGCGCCGCCGCCGGCGTCCGCGCCGCTTGGGGAGACGCAACTGCAGCCGACGGCGGCTACCCGGCCCGGCCAGTCACCTCTACCGCTAGTGGCGCCGCCGCCAGCCCCGGCGATGAAGAAGCCCTGGCCTAAAGCATGGCTCGCCGTCGGGCTTGGAGTTGTGCTGTTAGCCGCCATCGCGGTGCTGGTGAAGTTAGCCGTCGCGCCCCGGCATCGGACTGAGCCTTCGCCTCCGCCGGTCGCGGTGGAACTTGCATCGTCGCTGAGCACGCCCAGCGGGGATATGGTGCTGGTGCCGGCCGGCCGGTTTCTGTACGGAGAACACAAAACGCCCGTGACATTGCCCGCTTTCTACATCGACAAGACTGAAGTGACCAATGCCGCGTACGAAAGGTTTTGCAAGGAAACGGGGCACTCGCCTCCGCCACACTTTCAGGCGGATAAGCAGGACTATCCGGTTGTCTACGTGACGATCGCGGATGCCCGCGAGTTCGCGCGCTGGGCTGGAAAGCGTTTGCCCAAGGCGCAGGAATGGGAAAAGGCGGCGCGCGGCGACCAGGGCCGGTCGTTCCCCTGGGGCGACCAGAAGGATCCCAGCTTCGCCAATGTCTATGACAATGCCTCGTTGGCGAAACACGAAATCATGCCGGCCGGCAGCTTCCTGCAAGGAGCAAGCCCGTATGGAGCGCTGAACATGGTGGGCAATGTGTGGGAGTTCGTTAACGAAACGGAAGACCCCATCCCGGAAAATATGAAGTTTTTTGCGAAACGCCTCAAGCCGCCGCCCGCCGCGCAGGAGCCTTGGTACGAGATTCGCGGCGACTCCTTTGACCAAGATCCAGCCCCGTACCCGGGCATTTGGGAGGACGTCGCCGTGCCCGTTCGCTGGAACTCTCCAAACATTGGCTTCCGCTGCGTAAAAGACCCCGAGCCCGCGCACTGACTGTGCGGGCCGCGCGGCGGCGCATGGCGCCACCCTACGGGCACTGCGGCAAGAATTTCTCGATTCTGTCCAGATTTTGGCGTGCGACGGTGGCTTCCTGCAGGTCGGGGTTTATCTGCAGCATCGAGCGGAAATGGGGCAGGGCGGCTGCCAGCATCCCGCAGTTGCCCGTCTTACTGCCCTGGTGGAGGAAGGCCATCGCCAGGCTGTAGTGCGCATAAGGATCGTTCGGATCGTAAGTCAAAGCCCTCTGGCAGTCCTCGATTGCGCGGTCGAAGCGGTTTAGCAGGTACTCGCTGTCGCACATACCGTAGTAGGCCAGGTTGCGAAGGTCTTTCCAGATGTCTTCTTGCGCGGCCCGCTTCTTCCGGCCCATGCCTATTAGGAAACCCAGCACGTAGTAATTCAACTGCCCCGCCAGCTTACTGTCGAAGTTACTCAGTCGCAGATAGCTATCGTACTCCGGTATGGATGGTTCATATTGTTTGCTCAGCCGTAGGCTGTCGGCCATCCACAGGTGCGGCTCGGCTAACTCCGGTCCCAGTTTCACGGCTTTGCGCGCGGATTCGATCGAGTCCGGGTACAAATCCTTCATACGATACGCCTGCGCCAGGTTAGTGAGGGCCTGCACGTTGTTGGGATCCCGCCGGATCACCGTCTCGAACTGCCGGATGGCTTCGTCCGTGTTTACGGTATCCAGCAGCATGCTCCCAAAGCTGGCATGCGCCTCCAGATAGTCCGGATCGATCTGGATGGCTCTGCGAAAGTACTTTTCCGCGTTCGGTTCGTCGAAGAGAGCATTATAGGCGCGCGCCAGGTAGAGCGCCGCCTGGCTATAATCCGGATCCAGATCCAGCGCTTTTTGAAACTCCGCGGCCGCCTTCTTATAGTTTTGCTCGTAACCCTTCTGGTAGAATTTCATGCCTTTATCGAGCTCATCGGCCGCTGCGCGATTCCTGCGCCGCGCGATCATGATCTTGATGCTGACCGTGGTATCCCGGCCCGGGTAGACGGTCTCATCCCGCGGGCCATCGGGCTCGTAGCCCATCTTCACGCCCTGGATGGTGTGGGTTCCGGGCGCCAGGCCGGGTAGCGTCAGCGACTTGCCCTTATCGACTACCCCCACCGATTTGCCGTCCAGAAACACTTCCACTCCGTCCATATTCGACTCGAAAATGAACGTACCCTCTTTGGCCGCGGGCGGTGCGCCGGGCTTGGCGCGGCTGGGAACGAATGCCAGCAGCATCTGCGCATCGAAACTACCTTGGCCGTCCGTGGGGTTCTGCTGGCCCCCCGTAGCCTCCCGCACATTGCGATACACGTAGTCGTAAAGCTCGTCGGCAGTCACCACGCCATCGCCATTCTCGTCCGCTTCCCCTTCCAGGCCCCGCACCACATAGTAGGTGAAGACGCCATGCCCGCCATCCCAATGGTCGCTCTCGTAGGACTTCTCCCGTTCGCGGCTGGCCGTCAGGGAGAACAGCGATTTATCCAGGCCGATGAGCGTGTGGTTGAGGTCTTCGAAATCCTCGGGACGCAGCGCTCCGCTATGGCACGAATCGGTTAGCAGGATCTTGTCCTTGGCCCGGATCTTCCCGCCGATCGTCGCGCCCAGCTCGTCCATGGGATAGCCGGTTTGCTTCACGCGATCCAGGTCGATATCGTAGGGCGCCAGATAGCCGTGGCCTTCCAGAACGAAGCCATGGCCGGCAAAGTAAATGAGCACGCGGTCGCCGTCTTTCGCTTGCGAGGGCAGCCACTCCTCCATCTCGTGGCGCATGTTCGCGAGCGTGGCTTTCGCTCCGATCAGCAGATGCACGTTTTCCCGATGGAAATTGCCGCCCTCGGGGCTGATCAGAACGTCGAAGACGCTCTGCGCGTCGCGCTCGGAGTAAAGCAACTTGGCGCGCGGGTCCCGATAACCCGCAATCCCCACCACCAGCGCATAGCTGCGCGGGATGCTTGCCACGGTCTGTTTCGGGGCCGCGCGCAATTCTTCGATTTTCAGGTCGCGCTGTTGCTGCGTCTGTTGCGCCCAAACCGGCGCCAGCGGCACAAGACACGCAAGCATGAATCGGCAACGCATCGCGGTCACTTGTGCGCCAGCCGGAACTCGTAGACCACGGGTCCCGCCAGCGGAACCTGAGAGGCCACCACGGTGGTCTTCTCCTTGCGCAGGAAGAGCAGATCGCGCGGAGTCGCAGCGCCGGCGCCCGCCAGACTCTGTGGCAGTTGCTCGCCTTTCACGATGCCCCGCGGGCCGGCGGAACTATCCACGCAGTCGCCGCGCGCGCGGAAGATGGCGTCGTCGCAACGCGGAATCAGATCGTCCGGCCGCGGCGGCTTCGATACCGGAGGCAAAGACGATGCGTCAGGCGCGGGTTTTACGGCGTCATTAGCGAGTTCGACCGGACTGGCCAGCCAATAGATGGTCTCGTGCCCCGCCGGTCCGGCAATGCGGAAGACGGTGTCTGTCGCGGGAATGGTGTAGTCTTTCCCGGCGGCGATCCGATTGTCCCGGCCGGTTTCCTCGCGCGGAAACAACTGCTCGATCTTGCCGGACGTGCTCCGGTTCACGACATACAGATAGCCGGCGAAGTTCGCCCGATAGCCGAAGCGTACCCGGTCGTTCCGGTCGAAAACCAGCGCCGGGTCCACCAATTTCCAAACGTCGTGTTCCAGGCGCTCGACCGTAATCTCCATGCGATGCTCGGTGGGCGCGGGAGGCTGCGTCCGGGATATGCCCAGCGCGCCCGCGAGCGCCAACACCGGTAATAGCCAAGGCCGCATGGCAGGCCTCCTATTTGTGGGTCAGCGGGATATCCGCCACCACGCGGGAATCCGGGCTGCCCTTGGGGTTGGCCACGTACACGGACTTATCCTGCTGCGGGCCGCTCTGCTCGTGGCCCAAGTCCTCGACGATCAAATCGCGCGAGTAGGCGGCGCGCATTTGGGCGATGCGGCTGTCGTCGATCGGTTTGGCGGTAGCCGTGAGCACCGGGGCAACCGGCCGGCCCTTGCCGTGATCGGCGGCCGGAGCCTGCTGGCCGCCCTGCAGCGAGTAGATCAGGCTGTCGATCTCCTGCACGGGCTGGCGCGAGAAGATCACGAACAACCGCTCGACGCCGGGTGTGTCGTTGAAAGTGAATACATGGCGCCCCGGCGGCATGGTGTAGACAGGGCCCCGTTGGACTTGATTTACGCCATTCTCGATTTCAGGCGACGGAAACATCGCCTTCCATGCGCCGCTCGTTCCTTGGTTGATTATGTAGAGATAGCCGGTGTCGTTGACTTCCACGCTGAGTTGGATACGGTCTCCCGAATGGAATTCGCTATCGGCGGCTACGTCGGTGCTCCGATCTCCGTCTCTTTTTCGCAGAGTATACCGCAGCGCCAATTCGGAATAGCTTGCCTGCACGACCGGCGCGGCGACGCTGGCGGTTTCCGTGGGCTTCGGCTGTGGTTTGGGCTTTACGCTGGACTTAGGCTTGGCTGGAGCCGGCGTTTCATCCTGCACTCCGTAGGGCATTTGCCGCGGGTGAAGGAACAGATCCTTCGCGCTCGGCTTTTCGGTGGCTGCCTGGGGCTGGTCTTGCCCCTGTGCCGGCCCAATGCACGCGGCGGCCATGAATATCAGGAACCCAGTTCGCAAAGCCATAGATGCAACGCCCCTTTCTCTATGAAGTATACAACCTGTGATTAACCGTTTTGGGGATTCCGATGGAAAGAAACCGCTCCCTGACGGTCGCGGCTCGGTAAACCCTACAAAATCGACCCGGCCGTTACAGAGCCGCGACCGTCAGGGAGCGGTTTCCCCAAAACGGTTAGCACCCGAAAACCGCTGGCATCTTGGTATACGCAATTACTTGCGTCGCGGATGTTTTCCCCAAAGACCCTGCGTGTGATATACTACTCCAAAGCGCAGGCGCGCTGGAAATATCAAAATCGGGGGTAAGAGCTATTGCGGACTTCAACAGTTTGGCGGACAGTCGGCTTTCTGCTTTGCCCTCTGCTGGCGGCGCCGCCGCAAACCGCGCATGCGCAGCAGGCCGACGCCGTCACACAGCTCAACATCGTGATTGTGGAGGGCGAAGGGGCCGTCAACAACCTGCGGCAGCGTGTGGTGCGCGAGCCGATCGTGCGCGTGGAGGACCAGAACCACAAGCCGGTGGCGGGCGCGGTAGTGTTTTTCCTGTTGCCGGGCGACGGGTCCGGCGGCACGTTCGCTAACGGCGCGAAACAGTTGACGGTGATGAGCGACTCCAATGGACAAGCGGTTGCGCACGGCATGCAAGCTGCCAAGAGGCCCGGGCAATACCAGATCCATGTGACGGCATCCAAGGGAAACGTTACGGCAAACGCAACGATTTCCCAGTCCTACGTGGCCGGCGCGACAGTGGCCGGGGTGGCTGTCTCCGGAAAATTGATCGCCATACTGGCGGCGGCGGGCGCAGCCGTGGCGGCCGGCGTGGCCATTGGGGTGACGCGCGGCGGCAGCAAGGCACCCGCCGCCACGGGCTTGTCGCCCGGCAGCCCAAGCGTGGGGACGCCCCATTAGGACCATGAATCGGAGAGACGCTGTGGCAAACGACTCGCGGCATGAAGAACGGCGGGCGCTCGAAGGAGCGAAGCGGTCCGTCTGGTCAAGATCGGCGGGGTTGGCGCTTTTGTTGCTGGGCGTCTCCGCTACGTCACTGGCCCAGTTCCCTAACTTCACCACCGAATACCCCGTGCCGCCGGCCAATAACTATTTCGGCTGCATCGCTCAGGGGCCGGACGGCGCCCTGTGGTTCACTGAAACCGCTGAATTCTCAAACAACATCGGACGCGTGACTACCGCCGGCGCCATCACGGAATACCTCGTCCCCACGTTCAACAGTCTCCTCCCTTCCTGCATCACCGCGGGACCGGACGGGGCGCTGTGGTTTACAGAAGGGAACGGAAACAACATCGGCCGAATCACTACCGCGGGCGCGATCACCGAGTATCCCATCCCGACTGCGAACGCGCGTCCGATGGGTATCACCGCGGGACCGGATGGGGCGCTGTGGTTCACCGAATCCACCAAGATCGGGCGGATCACCACCACCGGCACATTCACGGAATACGCCCTCCCCGCGGGCAATGGCAACGCCTCGGGCATTGTGGCGGGGCCGGATGGCGCACTGTGGTTCGCCGAGGAATCCCCGAATATCGGACGCATCACCACGGCCGGAGCGATCACCGTGTACGCGGTCCCTAGTTCGAGCGCATCTAACGGGATCGCGGCTGGGCCGGATGGCGCGCTATGGTTTACAGAAACGTTGGGCAACAGGATCGGGCGGATCACCACGCCGCCGCAGGTAGCCGTTACGGAATACGCTGTGCCTACGGCTAAGAGCGACCCGGAGAACATTACAGCGGGGCCAGACGGGGCGCTCTGGTTTACCGAGCAAACGGGCAACAATCTCGGGCGCATCACTACAGCCGGGGCGATCACCGAATACGCCGTACCGGCGGCTCCCGGCGAACCTATCGGCATCTGCGTTGGGCCGGATAGCGCGTTGTGGATTACCGACTCGGAAAGCGGCATCCTGCGCGCCGCGATTGCGGCACAGCCCCCGCCGTTGGCCCTCTTCACCAGTTCGCCGTTGCCGGACGGCTCCGTGGGAGCCCTCTATCTCCTGCCGGGATTACACAATGTGACTCTGTCGGCCACCGGTGGGGCGCCGCCGTACGCCTGGGCGGTGAGCGCCGGCTCTTTGCCCGCGGGTTTGGCTCTCGACCCATCCACAGGCCAGATTACGGGTACGCCGACTGCGAGCGGCGCAGCCAATTTCACGGCGCAGGTCACCGATAGCAGCCAGGCCGTGGCAACTAAAGCGTTAAGCCTGACTATCGATGTCAACAACATCAGCCAGTTTCCGCTGCCGCAAAGCTCTCTTGGCGGAATCACAGCGGGGCCGGATGGCGCGCTATGGTTTACCGAAACGTCAAATCGGATTGGCCGGATCGACACTTCAGGCGTGATTACCGGGTTCGCCGTTCCATCTTGCAATTGCGCTTTGGGACTGACTGGCATCGCGTCCGGGTCCGACGGCGCCCTGTGGTTTGCGTCGGGCACGCATGTCGCCCGGATCACGACGGCGGGGGCCGTTACCGAGTACGCAGTGCCGGGCGCGCAACAAATCGTCGGCATCACGGCCGGGCCGGATGAAGCCCTGTGGTTTACCGACGGCGTTTCCGCCTTTGTCGGACGGATCACGACGGCCGGCGTAATCACTGAGTTTACCGTCTCATCGCACAGCTCGAACAATATCCAAAACATCACCACGGGACCGGACGGCGCACTCTGGTTTACGGAAAATGCAGGGGCCACATATTCGATTGGCCGGATCACCACGGCGGGGGCGGTCACCGAGTTTCCCGTGCTAGCTATTCCCGGTGCTATCGCGGCGGGCAGCGATGGCGCCCTTTGGTTCACCGCCGCCGGTACGAACTATGGCGCCATAGGACGAATCACTACGGCCGGGGTGGTCACCTACTACGGTCTCGACGTATTCGTTGGCGCCGCGGAGGGTATCGCGCTCGGGCCAGACGGCGCGCTGTGGTTTACGGACGCGGGGACTGAGAGCATCGGGCAAATCACCGTCAATGGCGTTATTACGGAGTACCCCATCCCGATCGCGGACCAAGACGTCGGTCCGCCCGGGGCAATCGCGGCTGGGCCGGACGGCGCGCTATGGTTCAACCAAGTCGGGGGCGGCTTCAACCCCGGCACGGCCATTGGCCGGATTCCGGCGCCACTGCCTGTTCCGACGCTGACGTCGATTACTCCAAACACCGGCGCGCAGGGGGCCATCGTGCCGGTAACGCTCACCGGTACGGGTTTCGTCGTGGGGGGCACAACCGTGAACGTGCCTGCCGGCATCACCCTGTCTAACCTCATCGTGGCCAGCTCGACTCAGATCACGGTCACTTTCACCATTGCCGCGAATGCGGCCGTCGGCCCGGCCAACGTCACCGTAACCACGGCGGGCGGCACCAGCCAACCTGTAGTTTTCACGATTACCGCACCTGGGCAGCCTCCCACGATTACTACCACATCGCCGCTGCCATCCGGCACGGTAGGCGCCAACTATTCGCAGACCTTGACGGCCACCGGCGGGACACCGCCCTACACCTGGATCCTATCGCAGGGCACGTTGCCCACGGGCCTCTCGTTGAACGGGGGTAGCGGGCAAATCAGCGGCATAACGACCACCGCCGGAACTTCAAATTTCACCATCCAGGTGATCGATATCAACCAAGCCACGTCGACCAAAGCTTTTGCTCTGACCGTCAACCCGGCGCTGGCGATTACCAGCACTTCGCCGTTGCCGGCGGGCACGGTAGGGGTCAATTATTCGCAGACTCTGACGGCCGCCGGCGGGACGCCTCCTTTGGTCTGGTCGATCGCCGCGGGAGCGCTGCCCGCGGGCTTGCTGCTGAATTCGGCTACCGGGCAAATCAGCGGCACGCCGACCACCGTGGGCCCTTCGAATTTCACCGCCCAGGTGAGCGATATTAACGGGGCCAGCGCCAGCCAGCCGTTCGCCCTGACCATCAATGCGCCCAACGTAAGCCCGACGATCACCACGGTGGCCGGATGCTGCGAGACTGCCGGAGCGCCGGGCACCGCGGGCTATAGCGGCGATGGCGGCCCGGCCACCAGCGCCACGCTGAACAATCCACATGGCGTTGCGTTCGACTCGGCGGGCAACTTCTACATCGCGGATCAACTGAATTTCGTCGTCCGCAAGGTGACCGTGTCGACGGGCATCATCGCCACGGTGGCCGGATGCTGTGAGACTAACGGCGCACCCGGCAATCAGGGTTATGGCGGCGATGGCGGCCCCGCCACCAGCGCCACGCTGAACAAGCCCCAAGCCGTTGCGCTGGATACGGCGGGCAACCTGTACATCGCGGACCAATTCAACTGCATCATCCGGGTGGTGAACAATCAGCCGGGCGCCATCACCGTGGCCGGCGTTCCCGTGCAACCCGGCGACATCCAAACCGTGGCCGGCATGCCGCAAAGTTGCGGCTATGGCGGCGACGGCGGCCCGGCGATCCGCGCGAAATTGGCTACACCCTACGGGGTTGCGGTGGATGCGGCGGGAAACATCGACATCGCGGATTCGGGCAACTGCGTGATCCGCCAGGTAACCACGGCGGGCATCATCACCACGGTGGCGGGCGCGCCTCCTGGAGCGCCCGTGAATTGCGGCTACAGCGGCGACAACGGCCCGGCAACCGCCGCGACCTTAAATAACCCGGTGGGGGTGGCCGTGGACGCGGCCGGCAATATCTACGTCGGCGATAACGACAACAACGTCATCCGGGTGGTGAACACTCAGGCGAGCGCTATTACCGTGACCGGGGTGACCATCCCCGCGCTCGGTATCCAGACAGTGGCCGGTTGCTGTGAGACGAACGGAGGGCCGGGCACTCAGGGTTACAGCGGCGATGGCGGCGCGGCGGTCGGCGCGGAGTTGAGCGGACCCACTTCGGCCGTGCCGGACTCCGCGGGCAACATCTACATCGGAGATGGCGGCAACTCCGCCATCCGCATGGTGACCTCGGCGGGCATCATCAGCACGGTGGCCGGCTGCTGCGAGCCAAACGGCATACGCGGTTACACCGGCGATGGCGGCCCGGCAACCAGCGCGGAACTGTATTTTCCCAATGTGGTTGCGGTGGGCGCGGCGGGCAACTTCATCTTCTCGGACAATGGCGACAACGTCGTACGCATGGTGGGTCCGCCACCCAGCCTGCCCAGTCTGACAGCCACGCCCACGTCGCTAGGCTTTAGTTACCAACAGGGCGGCAGCCAGCCCTCTGGGCAGGTCCTCAACATCGCCAGTTCCATTGCCACCTCAGCGCTTTCGTTCACCGCGGCGCCCAGCGTGCCCTGGCTGTCGGTGACGCCCGGCAGCGGGAACACTCCTGCCGGTCTGTCTGTTTCGGTGAATACTGCCGGACTGGCTCCCAATACCTACAGCGGTTCCATCGTCATCACGAGCGCAGGAGCCGCCAACAGTCCTCTCAGTGTACCGGTCATCTTGGTTGTCGCTGCGGCGTCGGCGCCGTACGGCAACTCCACCGTCTTCAATGTTCCCGGCGCGGGCACCGGCGCCGGCCAGGGCACCTACGCATTTTCCGTCAACGACGCGGATGCTATCACAGGCCATTACATTGACCCGAGTGGTGCGAGACACGGCTTCGTGGGCTCTGCCAGTGGGACGATCACCACGTTTGACGCTCCTGGGGCAGGCACTGGTGCCGGTCAAGGCACCGGCCCCTTATCCATCAACGGCACAGGGGCAATTGCAGGCTATTACGTTGACGCGAACAACGCGGATCACGGCTTCGTGCAGGTCCCCGGCGCCATAACCACCTTCAATGTTCCGGGCGCAAAGGGAACCGTCGCCTATTCCATCAACGACAGCGGGACCATCGCGGGACCGTACACTGATGCGAGTAATGTATACCACGGCTTCGTGCGCGCTGCCAGTGGGACGATAACCACGTTCGATGCTCCCAGCGCAGGCACTGGCGCTAACCAAGGCACCACCGCCGGGGGCATCAACGACGCGGGGACCGTCGGGGGCTTTTACACTGACGCCAGCAACGCCAATCACGGCTTCGTGCGCGCCGCCGATGGGACGATAACCACGTTCGACGCTCCTGGCGCGGGCGGTGGAGCGTACCAGGGAACCGCAGGCTATTCCATCAACGGTGCGGGGACCATCGTGGGTAATTACGTTGACGCCAACACAGTGTCTCACGGGTTCGTGCGGGCGGCCAGTGGGACAATAACCACCTTTGACCCTCCCGGCATAGGCACGGGTAATTTCCAGGGCACCTACGCTACGGGCATTAACGACACGGGGGCCATCACCGGACAGTATATTGACTCGGTCAATGTGAACCACGGTTTCGTGCGCCTTGCTAATGGGACCATAGCCACATTCGATGTCGCGGGCGCAGGCACGGGCGCCAATCAAGGCACCCTCGCCTATTCCATCAACGATGAGGGAGCTGTCACCGGATATTACATCGACGCGGGCGGCGTGGCTCACGCCTTCGTCACGCTGCCCAACCTGGTACCCGCGCCCACATCGCTCACCTTCAACGCTCTGGAGGACGGTGCTCAACCCAGCCCGCAGACGTTGGCCATATCGAGCCCCGACGGCTCCCCTGTCCCCTTCACAGCCACGGCCAGCACCAACATCG
>Ga0302324_100010543_pt1 | contig 19118 bp, 12 predicted proteins | sample Palsa_T0_1_FD_201949 | JGI IMG/M metagenome (GOLD analysis project Ga0302324, IMG submission 201949) | Peat permafrost microbial communities from Stordalen Mire near Abisko, Sweden - Palsa_T0_1 | ecosystem: Environmental > Terrestrial > Soil > Palsa > Peat permafrost | place: Sweden: Abisko...
ATGGTATCTACGGCGGACTGCATTTGGTGCAGGCTGTAGACTGCCATGGCAGCGGATAAACGCACAAAAGAGTTAATCAAATCCTGCACGGTTTCACCTCCGGGAAATTTTGCGCCATTCGAACTGAACCCCAGGCAAAGAATATCATAAACGTACGCCGACTCCTCGTGCTCCGAGGCACTGCCGTCGTACTTTGGGCCGGTTGCGGAGCCTGCTATCGCTTCGCCACCTTCCCGCGTTGGCTGGATCACGCTAGTCTAATTGAGTGGCTGAAAGCGATGATCGCGATCTCTACTCCGGGCTGATCCGCCTTCATGTGCTCCATCACGCTTCGGAGGAGCCGATCTTCGGTCTGGGCATGATTGCATGCCACGGTTACAAAATCAGCGCTGGAACGCTCTATCCGATTTTGCACGGTCTCGAAAGGAAGGGGTATCTCCGATCCGCCTGTCAAGTCATTTGACCCGGTAACCGAAGCGAGGGTCGTTGCAGGGGTCTGGGATCAGGATGTATACTGAACCAACTCAAACCCCAAGATCAGAGCGATTTCGGAAACGCCAGGAGAAACTTTATGGAAACGATGCGAGTGTCCCGCTTTAGCGTCAGAGTAATTACGCTGACGCTCATATCTTGCCTGACTAGCTTGGCCCAATCGACACCTCCTCCCGTGATTGGGAAATTCGTGGGCGTATGGGTAGAAGACACGGCCAAACTCAAGATCGGAGGCTCGATGGCCAATTTGACATTTCGGCAAACCACCGGGGGGGGACTTGAGGAACTCCGGGGATCAGAGTTGAAGCCACTCGTTCAGACGGTGAAGTTCGATGGGAAATCATACTCAATCGATGAATCGAAGAACACGATAGCCTGGAAACAGATTGACTCCAGCCACTTCGAGCGAAGAATTTTCGATGAGGGGAAGTTACTGAACATCCGGCGAATCCAAATCTCTAGCGACGGCAAGACCTTGACGCAAGTGACCGAGACGAACCTGCCTAGCGGAAAGAAGGACGTGAGCACGGTAACCTTCCTACGGACTTCTGGTGGGCCCCAGGGTCTTGTGGGAGTATGGAAGCCACAGTCGGTCAAAACGAATAGGCCGACAGAAATGCGGTTTGAACCTTCTGGAACGGGCGGCGTCAAACTTACATTTGAAACGGGTGTGAACTACACCTCTAACCTGGACAACGTGCCGGTCGTGGTGAACGGACCAGCCGTCATTTCGGGAACCATGATAGCGTTCCGCGCAATTGACGACCATACGCTTGAGTCAACTAGCAGCCGGCAAGGGGTCGTTACCGGCAAGACCACGCTCTCGGTATCAAATGATGGAAAGACGATGACGAGTACCACGACATCGATAGGGCCAGAGGGAAACCGTGAGCCTTCCGTAAGTGTGTTCGAGAAGCGTTGAAGGCAGAATGCTTGGTCTCTAGGTCCCGTCTTCGAGGAATCAAATCCGCGCGGAAGCCATCGCCGTAATGCAACGTTTGGCCGTGACCGGGGAGAATGCCCTGGCCGTCCGCCGGCCTGGATGACGCCCGTGAAGCGTCGCGGCAGGCCGCCGGGGAGCAAGAACAAGGCGAAGGCCGACTAATCCTGGGCCACGCATGAAAGTCACCTTGAACATCCTCGGCGCCCTCCTCGTGTTGATAGGCGCGATTTGGTTCTTGCAAGGGATCAACGTTCTGCCGGGCAGTTTCATGACGGGGCAGATTCGATGGGCGATCTATGGCGGGATCGCGGTTGCGGCGGGAATCGCGCTATTGTTCGTGGCCAACCGGAAAAGGCTGGACGGCAGGCACTAGAACCGCTGACTCAGAGCCTGTTCCGCCGGGCAGGCTCGCGTAGGCCTTGCGCGTCCGCCCTCCCGCCATAGCCATCAGCGGTAGGTATGCCCAAAAGTATGCCCACTCCCTGCATAGCAGCACTACTCAGCGTTGCTCGGCACTTTGGCGAAGTGATTGAAAACGCGCACTCATGAGCAAAAGTAAGCAACGCTGCAAGTCTATGATTCTTCGTCTGGCGATGATTTGTAATCAGAGGGTCGGGGGTTCAAGCCCCTCCGCCAGCTCCACAATTATCATTCATCCTATTCTTTTCCGGCGTGAAATGGACGTCTTCCTGCGGTAGGGGGATCGGCCTTGCTCTCTTCACTTGTCGCCTACCATTCAAATTGCGAATCGTTCCTGAATTTGCTCCAGAGGCACGCCCTTGGTCTCTGGAACCATGAGCTTCACCCAGAATAGTTGCAGAACCATCATGCCGCAGAAGAATAGAAACACGTAACCGGGCGGAAATGCCGTCACCATCTTTGGAAAAAAAGTAGTGATCAATGCGGCGAAAATCCAGTGCGTGGAACTGCCAAGCGCCTGACCTTCGGCACGATGGCGGTTGGGGAAAATCTCTGAGAGGAACACCCAGATCACGGCTCCCTGGCCAATGGCGTGTGCTGCAATGAACGCGAAAATGCAAGCCGGCACAATGCTGTAGTGTTGCGTGAAAAACGCCCAGGCCGTCAGGCCAAGCGAACAGATATAGCCGAATGAACCGATGAAGAGCAGAGTACGGCGGCCCAACCGGTCGATCAGCCAGAGTCCGACGAACGTAAAGATGAGATTTGTCACGCCAATGCCGACCGATTGGAGCAGCGCGGCCTTGGCCCCCAGGCCGGTCATCTCGAAAATACGCGGCGCAAAATAAAGAATCGCATTAATACCGGAAAGCTGGTTAAAGAAAGCAATAAGAAAGGCAAGCAGGATAGGAACGCGAAGTTGCCGCGTCCAGAACTCGCCCTTCGATACTCGTTCAGACGATGCCGCCAGAATCGTGTCGGCATCCGCTTCAATCCGAGCTTCAGAGACCCCGGGCTCCATCAGCCTGAGAACCTTCATACCGGCTTTTCGATCATTCCTTTTTCCGAGAAGCCAGCGGGGGCTTTCCGGCAGGCCAAGGCAGAGCAGGGCATATGCGAGCGACGGAAACGCGGCTACCCCAAGCATCCAGCGCCAGGCATTCGGGCCCACGCCCGCCAGCAACGCGTTGGATAAATAAGCGGCAAGGATACCGAAAACAATGTTGAACTGAAACATTCCCGTAAGCCAGCCACGGTGTTTGGGTGGAGCGATTTCAGAGATGTAGAGCGGCGCTGTGACTGTCGAGATCCCGATACCCAGACCGCCGAGGACACGCGCAATGATGAAAACCGAAACGTTGTTTGCGAGCCCGGATCCGACAGCTCCGGCCAAGTAGAGGATGCCGATCAATAGCAGGGTAGGCTTGCGTCCGAATCGTTCGGTGGGCCAACCGCCGATGAGCGAGCCCAATACCGTTCCGTACAGGGCCGAAGCCATCGCGATCCCATGCATCCCGGCGCTCAGTCCCCACAACTCCTGAATGGTTTGTTCGGCGCCGGAGATAACTACGGTGTCAAATCCAAACAGAAATCCCGCGAGGGCGGACGTGATCGACCACAGAAAAATATGGACGTTGATAGACTCTCGAACCAAGCTCTTCGTATGTTATCCGAAATGCCGGGAGATAGAACTCAACCACCAACATCAACCACCAACATCAACCACCAACTGCGATAGTGGCCGCATTGCTGGAACTACCCGCAATGGTCACCACGACGGGATACGTTCCCGGCGTCAGGGTCGGCACCGTAAAATTTGCTTGGTACAACCCCACGAATCCGGGAGTCAGGCCGAGGTAACCCACCTGCGCCACCTGGCCCCCCACTGTCAAAGAATACTGCGAAGTTACGGAGGCCGGCCCCGCTGGTGAAGCCGCACCGGTGGTCCAGGGAGTGGATGAATTCACCGCACCGCCACCGGTCAAATACGCCACAAGAACATCTCCAGCATGTGCGGGAGCTTTGGGAGAGTTCAGTGAACCATTCTGATTTTGTACGAGAGCCTGCGTCCCGTTTGTGGTGAAAATGCCCGGCGCCGCCGGTGGAACATTCAAGGTGACCGTATTGCTCGCCGCAACTCCGTTCTTGACCGTCAACGTGATCGGTTCTTCCGTTGGAATTCCAATTGGCATCTGAGCGTTGACTTGCCCATCCCCCACGTACACCAACGGAGCCGGAGTTCCATTGACCAACACCTGGGTCTCTCCAAGCGTGGTTGGGAGGGGAAGTTTTTGGGCAGATGCGGTCTGCGTGGAAAGTCCAGTCCCAAAGATCGAAAATAGCGTCCCCGGTGCAACCATTCCCGACTGGAAACTCGCTGGGTTCACCACGGCCTGCTGAGCCGGGGAAAACTGTGGCTGCCCGGTACCGCCCACGGTTGTTCCGGTGTCGGTTTCAAGAAACAGGATAGTCTGGCCATCCTGGGCGATGGCGAACTCGTAATTCGACGCGCCGGATGGGGTTGTGACGGTTGCCGTGCCGTAACACTGGTTTGTGACCGAGTAAGTTCCGGTTCCGGAAACATTCGAAAACGTACCGCCAACGTTCGCTATGCTGGTGCTGGTCAGATTTCCATTACCGTCCGCCGTTAGTTGCCCGGAATCGGAATAGACATAACTCACGCCCGATACCGGCGCCGCAATACCGGTCAGGACGTATCCGTAAACCCCGCTCAGAGATCCATTGCTGCATTGGGGCGTCCCGCTCCCGGCCGTCAGCCTGTAGGCTCGTCCAGTCACAACCTGCCCGGCATTCGAAATCGCCACAATCATTGCTTGAGCGTTGTTGATGACTTGGAATGTCAGCCCGTTTGTTAGCTGAGAATTGAGCCTCAGCGTGATGGAGCCAGTACAGTTCGATTGGACCGAGTATGTTCCCGTCAGTGGATACGTTTGTGCGTGCCCGTTCAAATTCGTAAACGACGTGCCAGACACGCCACCCGATCCATTCGCCACGAGTTCTCCCAGCTCGGCATAAGGTACATCCGCCCCGCCGGACGAAACGGTTCCGGCCAACATGTAGAAGTACGTCCCATTCAGCATCGACGTACTGCAACTTCCCCCACCGATCTGAGGCGAGTTACTAGAGGCTCCAAATGCCGAAGTGCCCGTCAGAAGGAAGAGGATTGCAGTAACGAGATTCCAGCGATTGCGTATAGGCATGTGCGACTCCTATTTCTGTGAAATTATCAACACTCTATCGGCGGAGTTACTTCAGGCGAATAGGTACTGGGGTCTTTAAGGCGCGGAAGCGTTTCGTTCCCCGGCGTGGAGTTATGGAACAGCGGATCGCATTAGGCGGGACTAAGGCGATCGCCTGGCCCGCGCGGTGTGTGTGATCGACACGATGAACGCGTTGGATCAGGTTAACGACGAAAAGCGCCGCCTTTGTGAACTGATGACTCCTGTATTCAAGCCAATGGTGCTCAAACCTCCGAAGAAGCGCGCGTGTTCGATTTTCATGCAGAGGTCCATCACCACTTCGAGGCCGGCTTGGCGGGCGCGCTCGGCAGCTGCTTCATGGATCACGCCCAGTTGCATCCAGATCACCTTAGCGCCTCGCGCGATGGCTTGGTCCACAATCTCGGGAACCGCGGCAGTCTCGCGGAAAATGTCGACGATCTCGATCGGGCCCGGCGCTTCCAAGAGAGACGGATAAGACTTCCGGCCCAGCACTTCTTTCTCGCGCGGATTCACGGGAGTTATATCGTAACCGTGAGCGAGCAGGTAAATTGCCGCGAAATGGCTCGGACGAAACGGATTCGAAGAAAGCCCGACCATCGCGATGCGCTGGTAGCGCTCTAGAATCCGGATGCGGTTTGCCGCGCTGGTGGCAAACCGGCCCAGGTTCACCGGCGAACCCGCGCTGACGCCGTCGTTCATATGTTGCCCGCTGCGCTGAGCGCTTGATCCAGGTCCCAGAGAATGTCCTCGATCTCCTCGATGCCGACCGAGAGACGAATCATGTCGTCGCTGATGCCGCAGATCTTTTTTTCTTCGTCGCTCAATTGTTGGTGCGTTGTGGAGGCCGGGTGAATCACCAGGCTTTTCGCGTCGCCGACGTTGGCCAGATGCGAAAACAGCTTCAGGTTTTCGATGAAACGCCGGCCTGCCTGCAACCCGCCGCGAATTCCGAAACTGAGGATCGCGCCCGCGCCGCGCGGCAGGTATTTTTTTGCCAGCCCGCGATACGGGCTGGATTCCAGCCCCGGATAATTTACCCAGCCGACGCCGGGGTGTTTCAATAGAAAGCTCGCCACTTCCAGCGCGTTGCGCGAGTGACACTCCATGCGCAGCTTCAATGTCTCCAGGCCCTGGAGGAACAGAAACGAATTGAACGGGCTCAAGGCCGGACCATAATCCCGCAGCCCTTCCACGCGCGCTTTCATGATGTAGGCAAAATCGCCGAACGTTTCGTAAAACCGGATGCCGTGGTAGCCCTTGCTTGGCTCGATCATCTGGGGGAACGCGCCGCGGTCCCAGGGGAAGCGGCCGCTGTCGACAATTACGCCGCCAATGGAAGTGCCATGACCTCCGATGAACTTGGTGGCCGAATGAAGCACGATATCGGCGCCGTGCTCGATGGGCCGGCACAGATATGGCGACGCAAAAGTGTTGTCGACGATCAGCGGCACATTGGCGCTGTGAGCGACTTCGGCCACGGCTTCAATATCCAGCACATTCAACAGCGGGTTGCCGATGGTCTCGCCGTAGATCGCGCGCGTGCGCGGCGTGATGGCGCGTCGAAAATTCTCGGGATCTTCTGGATCCACGAAAACGGTATCGATCCCCAGGCGCCGGAAGCTGACGTCGAACTGCGTATACGTGCCGCCATACAAGTTCTTGGAAGCAACGATCTGGTCGCCCTGGCCGAGCAGACTCGCGATGGCGATGAACTGCGCCGCCTGTCCGCTGGCGACCGCCAAAGACCCCACGCCGCGTTCGAGCGCCGCCATGCGCTCCTCAAAGACGGCCGTGGTCGGGTTCGTGATGCGCGTATAGATGTGGCCGAAACGTTGCAAGTTGAAAAGATTCGCGGCATGTTCGGTGTCCTCGAAGACGTAGGACGTGGTCTGGTAGATGGGAACCGCGCGGGATCCCGTTTCGGCGTCCGGGCGGTGTCCTGCGTGCAGCGCACGGGTACTAAAGCCGAAGACGTGGTCCGCGGCGTTCTCGTTATGGGAGGTCAGGCTCGGAAATTGGCAAGAGAGTGTCTCGTCCGGCATACGTCGATTGTACGAATTTCCCAGCGCGACAGATCTACGGTAGGCCCCTCGTTTGAGGGGCTTAGGTGTTCGACATTAGCCGAACTAGGGTCCTAGTCGATCACGCTTGGCCGGAATGAACCGAAAAGAATGGTAAGACCGGTGTCGAACGTCGACGTAGATTCGGGCCGGATCTGAGCGTTTCTCAGGATCAGGCGATGTAAAGATAAAGACAAAAATAAAGATAAAGATAAGGACCGGAAATGAAATCACCACTCACTGCCTTCCTGCGCTTCGCCAAGACCGGACGGTTGCGGTGGGTGGTTGGGAGTATGGTTCTCGTTTGCGTCGCGATCGGCGGCATCGCAGTGCAAGTCTGGACGCCGGGGGAGACGCGGGCGAGGGAGGCCGCAACTTCAGAGCCGACAGAGTCGGATGAGCCAATCCAGCCGATTGAAGCAGTGGCCGGTTTGGACCCGAGAAAAATCGCCCTGGGGCGAAAGCTATTCCACGATCCGCGACTTTCCCAGGACAACCAAGTGTCATGCTCCACCTGCCACGATCTCAAGACCGGAGGAACCGACCGAAAGGCGCGGTCGATCGGCATCCATGGCGCGGTGGGCGTCGTTAACGCTCCCACCGTTTTCAATAGTGGTTTCAACTTCAGTCAATTCTGGGATGGCCGGGCGCACACTCTCGAAGAGCAGATCGACGGGCCAGTCCAGTCAAGCCTAGAACTGGGATCGAAGTGGCCGGAGGTGATCGACAAATTGAGCAGATCTCGGGAATACGTCCAGGCTTTTCGCCAGACATATCGCGACGTTATCCGAAGCGACCACGTCAAAGATTCCATCGCCGAATTCGAGCGCTCCTTATCGACGCCCAATTCTCGTTTTGACAGATATCTTCGTCACAATCCCCAAGCTCTTACCAGCCGGGAGCGGGAAGGGTACAACCTTTTCAAGTCACTCGGCTGCGCCAGTTGCCATCAGGGGTGAACGTGGGCGGAAACATGTACCAGAAGCTGGGAGTCATGGCCTCGTACTTCGTCGATCGCGGCCACCTCAGCCAGGCCGACCGCGGCCGTTTCAACGTGACCGGAGATCCCCAGGATATGTACATGTTCAAAGTTCCCAGCCTGCGGAACGTGCAATTGACTCCGCCATATTTCCATGACGGAAGCGCAGCCACACTGCCGGACGCGGTGCGCATGATGGCGAAGTATCAGCTGGGCCGCTACCTCACCGAGCAGGAGGTTGAATCTATCGTTCAATTCCTGAAGACCTTGACGGGCGAATTGAACGGGCAGCCGCTGTGACCAAGGCACAGACCAGAAACCTGGCGCTGGTCGCCGGCGCGGGGTTGCTCCTAACGTTTTTGTTCGTGGAGCAGAGGCCAGTGGATTTCCGGCAGCATGACCGGTTCCTCAAGGATTTGCTGGGAATGAGACAGTTGGATGCCGAAATCAACCGCGACCTGCTCAGTTCCCGCTACGAACGTCTCAGCTCCTACGATCCCTTTGTCCAAAAACTCGATGAAATGCGAAAAGACCAGGCGGACCTGCAATTCATCCCGCGGTTTATTAACGGGCCAAAAAGAGAACACATCCAGCAGCTCTTGAAAGGGGAATCGGAAATCTTCTCTCAAAAAGCGCGTCTAGTGGATGTCTTCAAGTCCAAGAACGCGGTACTCAGAAACTCCCTTCGATATATTCCGGTATTGATCGACGAAGCTTCCAGCACGGCAGCCCAAGCCCAAGACGCCGTGTTACAGGATCACCTGGCAAAGTTGTTGCGGGACATCCTGCTCTACGATCTTACGCCTCATTCCGATCTGGCAGACGCGCTGGACCGAGAAACCATTTTGCTCTACAGCAACGCGGTTCGACGCCCGGCGTCCGCCGAGACTCTCGCCAGCGTTCGGGCGCACGCGATGACCATCGCAACTGTGAAGCCCCAAGTGGAAGCGGTCATCGAACAATTGAACTCCCTTCCAACCGCACGCAGCATTGACGCCATTGTCGTCGCCTACCTGGGCGACTACGAGCGGGCCCTGAAAATTAAGGAGACCTACCGGCTGGTCCTGTATTTTTGCTCGGTAGTCCTGCTGGCCTACGGCGTGAACAGGACCGTGAGTCTGTTGAAGTCCCGAGTGGCGGTTGAAGAAGCCAAAGCCGCCAGCCAGGCCAAGGGCCAGTTTCTCGCCAACATGAGCCACGAGATTCGCACTCCCATGAATGGAATCATCGGAATGACGGAACTCGCCCTCGACACTGAACTCAACCCCGAGCAGCGCGAGTATCTGGGCATGGTTAAGAGCTCAGCCGATTCCCTGCTCTCGCTGATCAATGACATTTTGGACTTTTCAAAGATCGACGCTGGGAAGCTTGACATGGAGACCATCGGATTCAACCTGCGCGACAGCCTGGACGGGGCCGTGAAAGCGGTGAGCATACGCGCCCACCAGAAGGGCGTCGAGCTGGTGGTTGACATTGCTCCCGACGTGCCCGATGCTTTGCTCGGAGATCCCACCCGCCTGCGTCAGATTGTGCTCAACCTCATCGGTAACGCGGTGAAGTTCACAGCGCTAGGCGAGGTAGTGCTGCGACTTGAGAAACAAGAGGAGACCGACGACTTCGTCACGCTCCATTTCGCCGTGAACGACACCGGAGTGGGCATTCCAGTGGAGAAACAAGAGGCCATCTTTGAAGGTTTCACGCAAGCCGATAGTTCGATGTCCCGGAGATTTGGAGGCACGGGATTAGGCCTTGCGATCTCTTCCCGGCTGGTGGAAGCGATGGGCGGCCGCATCTGGGTGGAGAGTAAGCCCGGCGTGGGCAGCACATTCCACTTCAATGTACGCTTCGCGCTGCAGAAGAATTTGGCCACCAGTGCCGAGATCGGCTTGGAAGCGTTAGCCGGCCTGGCGGCATTGGTGGTGGACGATAATGCCACGCACCGCAGAATCCTGCAGGAGATGCTGCGAGATTGGGGGATCAAACCCACCCTGGTGGATCGGGGATCGCTGGCTCTGACACTGCTGGGGAACGCGGCCGCGCAGGGATATCCTTTTCCCCTCGTCCTGCTCGACGCTCATATGCCGGACGTGGATGGATTCGAGATCGCGGCCCAAATCAAGAACGATCCCCTGTTAGGCGCATCCAAAGTTGTAATGCTCACTTCAGTAGGATTGCGCGGCGACGCGGCGAAATGCCGTGACATTGGTATCAGCGCATATCTGCCCAAGCCATTAAAACGGTCGGACCTTCTCGATGTCATGAAGCTGGTGCTCGCCCCGCCTGTCCACAAGGAAGACACCCCCTTGCTAGTCACGAAGCATTCCCTCCGTGAGAGCCGTGCCGCGCTGAGCATCTTGCTGGCCGAAGATAACCCGGTGAATCAAACCCTGGCAATCCGCCTCCTGGAAAGACGGGGACACGTAGTGGTGCTGGCGGAAACAGGCAAGGCAGTTCTGGAAGCGGTATGGAAGCAGAAATTCGATCTCGTCCTGATGGATGTTCAGATGCCGGAGATGGATGGCCTGGAAGCCACCAGGGCCATTCGTCAAAGCGAAAAGACCAGCGGAAACCATCTCCCGATCATCGCCATGACAGCCAATGCGATGGCGGGCGACAAGGAACACTGTCTCCAATCGGGAATGGACGCCTACGTCGCCAAGCCTCTCTCGGTCCAAGAACTTTTCCGAACGATCGAGGCCGTTTTGAGACATCCGATAGCGGCGTCGGGCGACCTTCACCGGCCACAGGCAATCAACGCTTCAGGCTGACGCTTGCGCAAAAGCCGCCTTCTCAGAGCAAACGTTCCTTTGGCGTGGCAAAATGCCTCAGGAGCGATATACTTCCATGGAAGCGGTGGCGAAAAAAGAAATTCCTGCGAAAAAAACGACGATGGCCTTCGGCTGGCGCGTCTACGGCCTGGGTGTGATGGCGCTGGGCATGGCTTGCCTGGCGTTTGGAGACTTCGACTCGGGGCAGCCGGTGCCCGAGAACTTTCCCGCTCGCACCGCCCTAGCCTATGCCGCTGGTGCGTTCCTGGTTGTCGCGGCCGCAGCCGTCGAGTGGCGCCGAATCACGGCCTGGGGCGCCGCGGCGCTCACCACCTACTACGCGCTCGTTGTCGTCATCCTGATGAACGGCCGCCTGCTGCTCACCGATTACGCCGTATTCCTCACCTATGAAAACATCGCCGAGCAGCTCACGATCGCCTCTGGCGGGCTGATCGTCTACGCCGCCACCGCCAGGATGGATGCGGCACTGGCCGCGCGCCTTACGCGCCTGGGCCGGCTGGCGTTTGGGGTTTGTGCGCTGGTATTCGGCGGAGCGCATTTTGTCTATATGAATCTGACCGCCCCGCTGGTCCCCAAATGGCTGCCGCCGACGCAAGAGTTCTGGGGTTATGCGACCGGGGTTGGCTTCGTCGCGGCGGGCGTTGCCATCCTGACCGGGGTACAGGCTCGCCTTGCCGCGATCCTGGTGACCGCCATGCTTGCGTCCTTCGCCCTGCTGGTGCATGAGCCGATGCTCCTGGCCGATCACTCCAGCCACATGAACTGGACCGAGAGCGCCGAGAATCTCGCCGTGATTGGCGCCGCCTGGGTGGTGGCGGACTCGCTGGCGCGGCCGAGGCGCTAGAGCATTTTCGATTGACTGTTCGACCACTGGAAACCACCCAGGTGGCCTAACTTCGCTTCTCTCCGGCCGTTGACGGAATCTCTCTCGACGTGATCTCGTACTTGAAGCTGTCCGGATCGAGGCTGTCAAGCCGGCCGCCGGTTGTTTCGGCCTGCGGATACATGAGTAAGCCAACTGGCGCGCCGGCCGATGCAGGCAGCGCCACATCGTGCGCGAAGTTAAACGCCATCCAATTCATCTCCCAGGAACCGAATAGCCGGGTGCGAGCCTGCTTTACCATCTCGTCGTCAAGCGGTCGATTTCCCGGTGGTTCCTCCAGCACAACCTTCCGTACATCCGCGGGGTCTACAGGCACCCAGCCATAGCCAGCGAGGTACACTTCGGCGCGGCAATGCTGCGCTTTCGTGATGTTTTCCGACGAGGTACCCAGGCTCTTGTATCCCAGTTGCGATCTGGCGACGCGGATGCCGTACACGTCGCGCGCTGGGAGGCCCGCAGCGCGGGCCAAGCCGACATAGAGTGCGTTGAGGTCGGCGCATTTCCCGCCCAGATCCTTAGACTCCAGTATGAAGCGGATGTCGCCGCGGCCGCAGCCGCGTGTTTTCGGATCCCGAAACGTGTTATCGACGATCCACTCGTAAAGTGCACGCGCCTTCTCGAGGTCGGTCTTCGCACCGCGCGTGATTTCGGTTGCCGTCGCTTGCACGATACCGTCGGTCGGCAGAAGCTTGGTAGGCCGAAGAAAATGCTCCAGCTCCGCGCGGCTTCCGCTTTCGGCGCCTCGCCGGGCGGAGAGACCGACCGCATAGTTCCTGGTCGCGACCCGACTTGTGAGCGTGAGGACCGGCTTCACGCCGGCCGGGAATTCCGCTGCGACGATTCCGAGCCCGTCGGCCCTGCCTTCCACCATCCGTCCGGCGCCGCCCTCAGCTCTGAACTGGTTAGAGAGCGTCTTCTGGTAAGCCGTCTTAGTGCTGAGCGCCGCCGGCAGCCACACACGCGTTGCCCCTGAAGATTGCAGGATTTCGACGCGCGTTTTTACTTCGAACGTGCGCCAACCGTCAGAGATGGCGCGCTCAGCAAGCAGGCACTCTGGTTTCGAGACCGCGAGGCTGGCGGACAGAGCGCCCGCGGATCGCACAAAATCGCGACGGTTCATTGACGGACCCTTTTCATGCGTCGTGGGAAATGACAGCCCGGTGCCGCACCTTCCCTTCCACAAGCCGCGCGATAACTCTGTTGACCTCATCCAACCGATACGTCTCCAAAACGGGTTTCACTTTACCGGCAGCGGCGAGTTGCAAGATATCGATCAGGTCCGCAGGGTCATTCTGAGAGGAGCCGATGATCGACGTTTGCTTGAACAGCATGGGAACGGGATCGGCTTGAATGGGTTCGGCGCTGACCGCGGTTGTTACCAGCCTGCCATCGGGACGGAGCCCCTGCAACACCTGGCTGTTTTGTTTCATCGAGGGGGAAAAGGACAGGACAACGTCAGCCCCACCCATGTCCTGGAGTTCCTGCCCGGCGTGATTCCTTACCACCAGAACCTCATCGGCGCCTAAATCGCGCGCATCCTTCTCCTTGTCGGCCGAGTTGGTGATGGCCACAACCTCATGACCCAAGGCCTTGGCAATCTGAAGGGCCAAGTGCCTCAAGCCGCCTATCCCGATCACGGCGATGCGCTCGCCGGGCCGCGGCCTGGCTACGCGGTACGCGCTCATGGCCGAATAGCCGCCACAGAACATCGGCGCCGCCGATTCCCACGCCAATCCAGCGGGCAACAAGGTGCAGCCCTCCGCTTCGGCGATCATGTAATCTGCGTACCCGCCGCCGTTTGTCATCCAGGTTCTTGGCTCCGGGCAAAACTTGATTTGTCTCTTCTGGCAATATTGACATCTCCCGCAGCCGGCTTGAAACCAAGACACGCCCACGCGATCCCCGGCCGTTACCGATCTGACACCCGGGCCTACGCTATCGATCACTCCAACCGGCTCACGCCCCGGAACAATCGGAAGCGGGACAGGCAGCTCTCCATTCCACACGTGAACGTCCGTTCCGCAGACGCCCGTGGCATGGAGCCGGATACGGACTTGTCCCGGACCGGGGTGAGGGTCCGGAATTTCGCGGGTTGCGAACGGCTCTTTGACGGCTGTCATGAGGATCGCTTTCATGTCTGTTCTCCTGGTCTGGCGCAGCTACGGCCATTTGTGGGATTTATTGTACTCCACGCATAGTCAGACCCGCGGAATCGGAGAATGAGAGGCCGGCCTCCAGGGATGCTCGCGCGCTCAGGCGAGCTGCTCGAACGCATGTCCGGCGCGCAGCACCGTGGCGTCGCCACCGAGCCGGCCCACGATCATCATGCCTATTGGCAAGCCATCCAGCTTCCCGCAAGGCACGCTCAACGCCGGGTGACCGGTCAAGTCGAACTGCGACGTATTGAGCGCGGCGCCGTCGGAGAGCTTCATGCTGGTTGCGAAGTCCACGTTCACCGGCGGCAGTTTGGGCGGACGGGCGGCCACGGTCGGCATGACCAGCACATCCACCTGGGATTCGAGCACCTGATCGTACGCGGCGCGCACGGTGAGAGCCGCGTTCTGGGCGCGCTCGTAGTACAGGCCGTCGCTGCTGCGGTCGAGCATCCGCTCCAGCAACAGCCATAGTTTCACCTCAGGCGGAAACAGCGCGGCGCGTTCCTGGCGATGCTTCACATAGAACTCGGCCAGATCGATCTGATAATGGCCTTTCCAGTTCAGGCCCATCGCGTTGCGCGCCACTGGCGACATCGCCGCCGACACCAGATTCAGGCAATCCATCGCGAGCGTCGTATGCACTGGAATGGAAACCGTGCTGACCACCGCGCCGGTTTGTTCGAAGCGATGGGCCGCGTCCAGCACCAGCGCATCCACGTCTTTCTCGCCGTCCGGCAATCCGAAGCCCTCTTTCACGATGCCGATGCGAAGTCCTTTGCCTCCGGCCTGCAGCAGAGTGGTGTAAGGCTGGCGCTGCAACGCTGCATGTTGCCGAGGGTCGAGACCGTCGGGACCGGCCAATGTTTCCAGCATCAGCGCACAATCGTGCACCGTGCGCGCCATGGGACCGACGTGATCGATGGTCATCTCAAGCGGGAAGATGCCGGTGAACGGGACCAATCCCCAGGATGGTTTCAGCCCAACGATGCCGCAGAACGCGGAGGGCACACGGATGGAGCCGCCTTCATCGCAGCCGACGGCCATATCGACAGCGCCCGACGCGACCAGCGCCGCGCTGCCGCTGGAAGATCCGCCGGTGGTGCGTGTGCGGTCGTGCGGGTTGAGCACGAAGCCGGTGTCGGCGGTGTGGCTGCCGAAGCTCATACAGAAGCTCTCGCACACCGACTTGCCGGTGATTTCGGCGCCGGCGTCCAGAAGCCGCGCTACGACTGTCGCGTCGGTTGAGGGAACGAAACCCTCCATCACTTTTGAGCCGTTCATCATCGGCAGGCCTGCGACGCAGACGTTGTCCTTGACCGCGATTTTCTTGCCCGCCAACGGGCCCGTCGCCGCTCCTTTGATGGATCCAGTAACGTACCAGGCGTTGAGCGGATTTTCAGAAGCTGAAGGGCGGGCGGAGACTCGAGGCCCATACTTCGGCGAGGGCGCCGGCGGGGCGGCTTTGGCAACGCGATCGGCGGCCTTCAGGAAATCGGCGGTGTACGCATGGATGGCTTTGAGTTCCGTATCGGAGAGTTCAAACCCGAGCGCTTGCGCGTCGAGCCGCAAGTCATCGAGTGTTGGCTGGGCGCCGCGGGAGGCGGTGTTCATAGCCGGGTTCCCTGCTTTGTCTCCGATGGAGCTGCATCCCAAAGAGCCGCCTCCAACCGCGGCGAGCATCCCCGCAATCGCTTCACGACGTCGCATTCTCCCCCCTATTTGCACCGACTCCCGTACGGTCGCGGCTCGGCAGGGCAAGCGAGTTTAACGCACGGCCCAGCGCTTCCACGAACCCATCCAACTCGGCCTCGGTCATGGGCGTGGATAAGCAACCAAAAATCCCGCGCGGCGAGAGGATGAAGCCGTACTCGAGCATTTTATGACACAGGCCGCTGTAGACCGGGTTGGTTCGCGAGAAACCGCGCAGCGATCGGAAGTCGATCAGTTCCTCGGCGGTCAGATGCGCCAGAAACATGGATCCCGCCCCGCATACTTGAGCGGCTCTGTGAGTATCGCGAAACAGCCGCCGCAGGCCATCCCGAACATATTCACCCAAATGATTCAGCCGGTCAAACGCTTCCGGCGTCATGTGCCGCATGGTTTCCAGACCGGCCACGATGGTCACTGGATTCGCGTTGAAGGTTCCGCCGTGATGCACCTTGAGCGCTCCAGTATGATCGAAGACCGACATCACACGCCTGGAACCTCCGACGCCGCCGACCGGAAATCCGCCGCCGATAATTTTTCCGAACGTCGCCAGATCCGGCGTGATGCCGCAGGTGTGACACGCGCCATGATAATCGAGACGGAAATTCAGGACCTCATCGGCGATCAGGACAATTCCGTAGCGCGCGGTCTCTTCGCGCAAAAACGGAAGGAATCCGGGGCGCGGAGCAATCATACCGATTCCCAAAGGCATCGGATCTACGAGCACGGCGGCCAGATCGTCTTTGTTTTGCTGGATTAATTTGCGGCAGGCTTCAGGCCGGTTCCACGGCAACACGACAACGTCGCGCGCCACGCTCTGCGGCGTACCGGGCTCGGTGACTGACGCGGGAGCATCGGCTTCGCCCCAATCTTCAGGCGTCGGACCTTCGCTCGCTTCCGCGTAGTCGTAGATTCCATGATAGGCGCCTTCGAACTTTGCGATTTTGGGTCTGCCGGTAAAGGCTCGCGCCGCTTTGATAGCCAGCATGACGGCCTCACTGCCGGAATTGCAGAAGCGGATCTGCTCCACGTATGCGGCGCGTCCCGTAATCAACTCCGCCAGCTCCACTTCTTCCGGGGTCGGCATGGTGAAGGCACTGCCCAGCGCGGCGCGACGTTGCACCGCTTGAGTCACCTGGGGATGGGCGTGCCCAAGAATCAGCGACGTGTAGTTGTTGAGGAAATCGACGCGTTCTTCGCCTTCCACGTCCGTAATTCGGCAACCGCTGCCGCTGCGCGCATAAATCGGATAAGGCGCCAGCGCGACGGAGTGGCGCGTGTTGCCACCGGGCATCACGCGGGAGGCGCGTTCATAAAGCTCCCGCGATAAAGCATCGGGCGCGCGGTATTTCGCTAGCGAAGTATCTACAGATGTGCTCTTCATCAGACTCCCGCCTGGCGCAGTTCGGCCAGCATGCGGCGGAGCGCGTTTTCGATCCGCGCTGTTTCCTGGGCCACTCGCGCCGGATCTTTCAACCGAATAGCTTCCGCCAATCCGGGCAACGGCTGGCCGTCGTACAAAGAGTAAATGTTCCAGCCGTAGATTACATGACGATACCAGTGTTCGGCGGGGCTGCCGCTCTCGTTCAGCAAATCTTGCTCCAGATGCGTAAGCCGGTCGTTCAGCGACGCCGTGGACGCATCCGGCCAGCGCCCGCTTTCCACATTTTCGTCGATGCGTTTTTCCAGAGCCGCGGATCGAGTGGCGATCTCAGCGGCCAGCGCCTTCGATTTGTCCAGACTGAGTTTCTGATCGCCCCAGGCGCCCGCGTCATCCAGAAAGTCAGAGATCTTGTGCGCGTAATGAGAGTAGCGATAAGGAAGCACGGCCGCGTCAGCCAGGCGCATCACGGTGACGCCGAAGACTTGCGCGAGGGTGTGAGCGACGTGGAAGCCGGGATCACTGAAATGCTCGACGTAATATCGCGAGTCGTAGTTGGAATGATAAGCGCCGTAGCTGCCTTCAAAATCATATTGCAGCGATAAAGTGGGCAGGCCGAGATAATCCTGAAACGCAACGAAATCGGCGCCGCTGCCGAGAGCGGCCAATTCCACTTCGAAGTCCTGGGGACCCTTGCGACGACGCTCGACGGGCTGTCGCTGCCAGGAGTCAGCACGCCAGGCACCATATATGCTGCCTTTTCCATTGAGTGCGGGCACATCCTGCGTGACTTGGATTATGAAATCGCGCAAGGAAGGCGTTCCGCCGGCGAAAAAGTGGCCCTGCATGAACAGGTCGGTATTAATGTAGGCCACCGCCTTCTGGCGCAGTTCACGTTCGAACGCTTCGGCGTACTCGGTGGATCCAACCAGTCCGGGCTCTTCGGCGTCCCAGAAAGCGAAGACGATGGAGCGCTCGGGAGTCCATCCCTGCTTCGCTAAGGCCGCAAGAGACCGCGCTGTTTCGTAAACACCGGACGTTCCGCTTCCCGGGTCCATGCCGCCGAAAGTCCAGGCATCGTGATGCGTGCCGAGCACCACCCAGCGATCCGGATTTCGTCCGGGCAGACGGGCGATGATGTCGCGAATGGGACGGCGGCCGGCATCCATCTGGACGTTCAGGTGGACCACGGCGGGACCAGCGCCCAGGCGGTACGTAAATGGCAGAGCGCCCTGGAAACCGGCCGGCACGGCAGGGCCGCGCAATCGAGACAGAATCTTGGTGGCTTCTTTGTACGACAGAACAATCGCGGGAATTCTGGGCAGCGTCGGCGCGGTGGCGGGATCCAGCACTTTCGAATCGGCGCGCGCTCCTACACCCGGCGACAACGGGTCGCCATGCCAAAACCAACTGTATTTCCCGTTGCCGTCCTGAGACTGGAAATCGGCGCGCCAGGGCCCTTCGGGCCACGTCAATCCCTTGGCGTAGCCATCGTCGGCGGGATCGCTATAGATGATGATGGCCGCGGCGCCGTGCTCTTGCGCGGTGTGGATCTTTACCGCTCGATGGCTCCGGGCGTAGCGAGCCATGACGATTTTTCCTCGAACGTCGAGGCCGGCCGCTTCCACCTGGGCGTAGTCGGGCGGCAATCCATAATTCACGTACACCACCGGCGCTTGAACCTCGCCCGAGGCGGAATAGGCAACGAACGCCGGCACTAATTCAGGATTCGCCGAGTCCGGGTCCAGCGGATTTGCGGGTTCGCGAACATTCAACGGCTCCTTGATTGGCTCGACGAGATCGGCGCTGATGGATCGCGGCGTCGAGAGATAGACCTGAAATTCGTGAACCTCGGTCTCAAGGCCGGCGCTTTCCAGGCCCTTGCGAATGGTTTCGGCAACGGCCATGGATGCAGGCGTGCCCGCGATGTGCGGCCGTTGGGTTATCGTTCGATGGAACCGGGAAATGGATTCGGTGGAAAGCTGAGCCGTGTACTTCGCCTCGGCAGCGCGTTCCTGGACGATGGCGCGGCTGGAAAAGCCCAGGCGGGCATCGGGACCTGCGGC
>Ga0302324_100010545_pt1 | contig 19114 bp, 18 predicted proteins | sample Palsa_T0_1_FD_201949 | JGI IMG/M metagenome (GOLD analysis project Ga0302324, IMG submission 201949) | Peat permafrost microbial communities from Stordalen Mire near Abisko, Sweden - Palsa_T0_1 | ecosystem: Environmental > Terrestrial > Soil > Palsa > Peat permafrost | place: Sweden: Abisko...
GCACCTTCTGCTCCTGCACCTTCTGCTCCTGCACCTTCTGCTTCTGCACCGTGACCCGCGCCTCAAAAAAATGTAATATCCAATGACTCGGGCGACTTGCCGCCCTCCGGTTGCTTCATCGGCGCGGGTTATGACTCTGTCTCCAACCAGTATGCTGATCACGAGATTCATGCGCACCACGCGCGCCGCGCTCTCCTTGCACAAGGTGTTGCGGGCTCAGTCGGCGGTGTTTGCCAGCGTGGTGGTGCTGGAGCGCTATTCGAGCAGCCGTAACAACGTTTACAACATTCTGTGGGCGGTCGTCTTTGGCTTCGCAACCTTGAACATTCTGAATCTGGCGGCTAGGCGCTTCGAGCCCAATCGTCGCGGCCTGACCTTTGGCGAGTTGATGGCGGTCCTGGTCGTCATGGTCTCGATCTTCCTTCTGGGATGGGAGTTGCTGAACGTGTTCCGGATCTTCCCCATCAAGATTCGCCGCTGAGGCGGTCCCGCTGGCCAGGCTTTTGCGGTATGATTCGCAGAATGGCGAACAGTACGCCGAATTTCGAAGTTACCTGTCCCTGCTGCGGCGCGCTGCTGAAGATCGATACAGCGACCGCTTCTGTGATCGCCCACACCGCTGCCGTGAAACCCAGAATGTTCAACGATATGGAGGAGGCGGCTCGTGCCATGAAAGAGCAGGACAGCCGCCGCGAGTCGATTTTCCGGCAATCGGTGGAAGCGCAAAAGCACGCCTCCGAATTGCTCGACAAGAAGTTTCAGGAGGCTGTGAGGAAGGCCAAGGAGTCTCCTGACACGGGCAAGCCCATCCGCGATTTCGATCTGGATTGAACTCTCGCGCAAGTGAAATCGAAGGCGATGAAGAATCGGATCGTGCTGCTTGGCCACCGCGGGGCGCGCGGCGTAAAGGCGGTTCCCGAGAACACCCTCGCCTCATTCGACCTGGCTCTCGCCCAAGGCTGCGACGGTTTCGAATTTGACGTGCGGCTGACGGCCGACGGGCAGGCTGTGGTTTGCCACGATGCGAGTATTCGCGGAATCGAAATCGCCCGGTCTTCGGCGCGACAGGCGGCGCTTCCTTTCCTGCACGAGGTGCTTGCCCGTTACCGAAACACCGCCTTCCTTGATATCGAACTGAAAGTCCCCGGCCTCGAGGGGATTACGGCCGCCTTGCTTCGGGAGCAGGCGCCCGCCCTGGGCTTCGTCATTTCCTCTTTTCTTCCAGAGGTGTTGCGACGCCTCAACGACCAAGACCGAGCCCTTCCGCTCGGCCTGATCTGCGAGAGTCGAAGCCAGTTAAGCCTCTGGAGTCATTTGCCGGTCGCTTACGTGATGACGCACTCAAAACTTGTATCGCGGCGTCTGATTCGTGAGATCAAAAATGCGGGCCGTAGGATATTTGTCTGGACGGTGAATACTCCGGGCGCCGTGAAGGGCTTTTCAGACTGGGGCGTGGACGGGATAATATCCGATCACCCCGATCGGCTGGCCATAACGCTGGGCCGGGGGAAGGCGTCCGCCAGCCAGTAAAAACTTAATCTGCCGCTGCTTCGAGAACCACATCTTGCCGCCCGACCGGACGCAGGAAAGCGGTACGCTCCGTCTCGAAAGCTTCGAGGTTCGCTCCCATGGTGTGTTCATCCCAACCGAGAACCGCTCCGATGCGCAACGCGGCTTCTCGGCTGCATGATTCGGACCAGCACGCGCCCAATGCCACCGGAACGCGGCGCAGCAGCACGTCGGCCAATGTCACCGCGCACTCTCTGCGGTATGCTTCGACGACCTCGGCGATGACGTGAGAAGTATGGGTACAGATGGGAGCTCTCAGTTCTGCACTTACCAGAGCCATGCGGGCGATGTCGGGGGCGCGTTTGCCGTGCCATTCCAGCATGCCCCGCGCCGATTCTTCGCTGATCGAGCCAATGCGCGCGATCTCGAGCACAGCGTCGTCGAGCAGGGGATCAAGGCCATGGTCCGGGCCCACGGTGAGAGGGCTCGGATCGGCGGCGTTCAGCCCAATCTTTCGCGCACACTCCCGCGCCAGGGATGCTGCAGTGGTTAACTTGCCCCCGATCACGGAAATCATGCGAGCCGCGCCGTCATCGGCATGATCGTGCAGTATGTGCCTGCGGGTCACCGCAGACGGACGATGATCCGGCGAGTAGGGTAGAGGACGGACTCCGGCAAAGGCATGCTTGACGCTCTGAGCCGACAGATTCGCCTTGGGAAACAGCTGAGCCACGGAGCGGATGAGATAGTCGATTTCGTCGGCTGCGGGAACGGTCAGTGCCGGATCGCCAGTGTCGCCGACCTCGGTCGTTCCCACCAGAATTTGATCATTCCACGGAACGATGAAGATGGGACGCTTGTCGGCCGCTTCGGTGTAGAGAGCGGCGTTCGGCGAACCCGGAAACCGGGGCAGAACGATGTGCGTCCCGCGCACGCCCCCCAGCATAGGTTTGGCCATGCGGATGGAGGAACGCTGGCACACGCGATCGGCCCAAGGTCCGGCGCAATTGATCACCCAGCCGGCGTCCACGCGGCCTTCCCGCCCGGTGATCTGGTCACGCAACAGCACTCCTCGAACCCGTCCGTGAGCCACGTCGACGGCCAGCACTTCGGTATGATTGCGAACCGTGGCGCCAGCGTCCCAGGCTTCCATCAGCCATTCCGCGACGAGCCGTTCGGGAAACTCGCATTGCGCATCTTCGTAGTTGAAAAGCGACCAGTGGCGGCCGGAATCGAGGGCACGTTCCAGGCGCTTCAACTCCATCTCCGATAAATCCGCGGCCGGCTGCTTACCGGCCAGGCGTTGATACAGCCACAATCCAGCCCGAACCCTCAACGCACTACGCTGGCTATGCTCATTCAGAAGCAGCAGAAACTGCATGGGATGTACCAGGTGAGAGCGTTCTCTCAGCAAGGTTTCCCGTTCCCGCAGCGACTCCCGAACCAACCCCAATTCGCCGTGCTCCAGGTACCGCAATCCGCCGTGGATGATGCGGGTGGAACGGCTGGTTACTCCCGAAGCGAAATCATTTTGTTCGACGAGCAGCGTGTGTTTTCCGGAGCGAGCACATTGCCGCGCCACAGCCACGCCATTGATGCCGCCCCCGATAACCACGACCTGAAAGTGCTGACCTTCCAGCGGAGCCCGTTGATTTGTTGCTAAGACCATGTTTTATCAATCAGATGCACGGGAGAAACGTGACGATAGAGCTAGACCTCCCATTAGAGTTTGAACTGCCGAAGACGCTAGGGAAAGGTAACCATGGTACCGCAAAGCACCTGACCAAAGGGCGCGTAACCGAGGCTCGGGGGTTTTCGAAATAGCGTGAGCAAACGCGCTTGAGACAATCGGCCCGCAGCGAGGATAGCCGCAGGCCGGTATTGGGAAAGCTTTCCGGGTGCTTAAGCGACTTTTTGGGCCGGCTTTGCGGTTCCGCTCGCACTCTTTGAGAATAACGCAATCATCTCCCGATGGAAGGCCGGAAGATCGTCGGACTTGCGACTGCGAACGACGCCATGGCTCACCCTCACTTCTTCCTCTGTCCGCGTTTCTCCGGCGGTCTCAATGTCGGTCTTAAGCGAAGGCCATGAGGTCACGGTGCGCCCTGGCACGCCCGCAGCTTCCACCAGCATGGATGGCCCATGGCAGATTGCCGCGACTGGCTCCCCCTGGTCGGGGAAGTGTTTGACAAACTGTGCAGCCTAAGGATTCATGCCCAGCTGGCGAGGGTTCATAACCCCACCGGGCCGCAGGAGTGGCACGTCGACTGGAACCTCCTAACCCCGGTCTTTGTGATCCCGGCCTTTTATTTTCTTCTCAGTTTTTCCTCGCAGCGTATCGGGCGCGATGTTCTTCCCCGAATTATGGGTTGTGCGGAATTCGTTTCAGTTTCGCTGCCACTTGGCGCGTTGCGGTTGATTGTTATCGACCGATCGCTCACTCAGCCTTGTACGGATTGCCCGCGCCGAGGCGGCTCATTTAAAGTGGTTGCCAATGTCCACAACAGGCGAACGTTTCGAACGCGCCGTCGCCATCATGGAGCGATTGCGGGCTCCCGGGGGATGTCCGTGGGACCGCGAGCAGAGTTTCGATTCCATCAAGCCGTACACGCTCGAAGAAACCTATGAAGTCCTCGAAGCCATCGACAACCGCGACTGGGATGAGCTTCCCGGCGAACTCGGCGACCTGTTGCTGCAGGTGCTTTTTTATTCGGAAATGGGGAAAGAGCAGGGATGGTTTTCCATCGATGACGTTCTCGAACGGCTCTACCGCAAGCTGGTGGACCGGCATCCTCACGTATTTGGGGACACGAAGGCGGATACCTCGGCCGACGTAAAACGCAACTGGGAGGCATTGAAGGCTGAAGAAAGACGGAAGCTCAAAGAAAGAAAGCGGTTGAGTGAGACCGGCGGCGCCAGCGATGCAAACTTGATCGGGAAGAGCGAGCCTGCGGCATCGATTCTGGCGGGAATTTCTTCAGCGATGCCGTCTCTGTTGGAGGCGCACAAGTTAAGTTCGCGTGCGGCACAAGTGGGTTTTGACTGGCCCGATATTGAGAGCCTATTCGAAAAGCTTAACGAGGAGACCGCCGAGCTTCGCCAGCACCTGGAGGAATTTCCCGCGCCGGGTCCGCGCTCGGAAGGCAGCGGCGTCGCCGGCTCCGGGCGTCAGGTTGTTCCCGAGGATCTACGGTTGCGGCTGGAAGAAGAAGTGGGCGATCTCTTCTTCGTGCTGGTCAACATCGCGCGCTATCTCGCCCTCGATCCCGAATCGGCGCTGCGCCAGACCAATCGGAAGTTCCGCCGCCGCTTTCGATGGATGGAGCAGCGCTTGCGCGAAAGCGGGATCGCTCTGGATCGGGCCGGCAGGGATCGTCTCGACATGGATCAGCTGGAATCCCTGTGGCAGCAGGCCAAGCGACAGGAGAAGAAGCCGTGAGCACGGACGCGATCGCGATACGGCACTGTCATGGTCTCGACGAATTGCGGGCCTGCGTGGGCCTGCAAAAGGAAATCTGGAACTTCAGCGAAGCGGAGCTGGTGCCGCTGCGCGTGTTCGTGGTTGCTGAAAAAGTTGGCGGGCAGGTGATGGGCGCCTTCGATGGTGACGAGATGATCGGCTTCGCGCTATCGGTGCCGGGCACGCGGTCGGGCCAGGTCTATCTTCATTCGCACATGCTTGCCGTGCGTAGTGAGTACCGTAACGGCGGCCTGGGGCGTCGCCTCAAGTTATTGCAGCGAGAGGATGCACTTGCGCGGGGCATCGAACTGATCGAGTGGACTTTCGATCCTCTCGAGATCAAGAACTCTTGTTTGAATATCGAGAAGTTAGGCGCGATCGCCCGCCGCTATCACGTCAACCAGTATGGAATGACGTCATCGCCTTTGCAGGGCGGGCTTCCGAGCGACCGGCTGATCGCCGAGTGGTGGCTGAGGTCGAAGCGCGTGGAAACTTTGCTGGCGACGGGAAGGAATCCGCCGTTCAATCCGCAGGCCTCGATTGAGGTTCCTTCCCAGATTTACGAATGGAAGGCCACGGCGGAAACGCGAGGCAAAGCGCAGCAGGTGCAGGAGCGTAACCGCGAGGAATTTCTCCAGAGATTTGCCACCGGCCTGGCCGTACTGGGCTACACGCGCGACGCGGAAGGCAGCGGCAAGTTCTTGCTGGGTGAGTGGGATGAGAAATGGTCGTATGCGTCCGAAGACTGAAACCGGAAGCCATGCATGATGAAGATTGAAGCCATTACGCTGCGCGAGATCCAAATGCCGCTCGTTCATTTTTTCGAGACGAGCTTCGGACGCACGTACAGCCGCAGGATTCTTCTGCTTACCGCCCACTGCGACGGAGTCGACGGATGGGGCGAATGCGTGACCGGCGAAGATCCCTTCTACAGCAGCGAATGGATCGAAAGCAGTTGGCCAACCATCACGAAATATCTTGCCCCGGCTCTCCTCGGCCACAATCTCGATTCCGCGCGCGACTGCGCCGGTCTTTTTTCGAAGGTGCGCGGCCACCGCATGGCCAAGGCGGCGCTCGAAAATGCGCTGTGGGATGCCGAGGCCAAACAGAAAAACCTGCCTTTATGGAAATTGCTGGGTGGCGTGCGGAAGGAAATCCCTTGCGGCGTCTCCATTGGCATTCAAGACTCGATCGAGCAACTGCTCGCCAAGATCCAGATCGAATTGGCCGCCGGCTACCGCCGCATCAAAGTGAAGGTGAAGCCGGGCTGGGACGTAAACGTGCTGGAGAAAATCCGGTCAAGCTGGGCCGACATCACGCTCAGCTGCGACGCGAACTCCGCCTACACGCTTGACCAGGTGGAACATTTGCGGAGTTTTGACCAGTTCAACCTGCTGATGATCGAGCAACCGCTATGGGACGACGACATTTTCTATCACGCCCGATTGCAAAAGGAGCTGCGAACCGCCATTTGCCTCGACGAATCCATCGTCAGCGCCCGCACTGCGGCGATCGCTTTGGAGACCGCCGCTTGCCGCATCATCAACATCAAGGTCGGCCGGGTTGGCGGTTTCACCGAGGCGAAGAAGGTCCACGACATCTGCCAGGCGCAGAAGGTTCCGGTCTGGTGCGGCGGAATGCTCGAATCGGGCATTGGGCGCGCACATAACATCGCGCTCTCAACCCTGGAGAATTTTAGTTTGCCGGGAGATGTTTCCGCCTCCAAGCGTTACTGGAAAGAAGACGTCATTGATCCGGAAGTGGAAGTGTCGCCGCAAGGAATGATCAGCATTCGCGACCAACCCGGAACCGGCTATCGAATCAGGCAAGACCTCATCGAAAGCCTGACGGTTCGAAAGGAAACGGTTCGCAAGGAAACGCCAAGAGGGGATCGCTAGTGTGAACTGCCGTCGGTTCTCACGCCGTCCGAGCGAACTTGAGCCAGGTCCTGAGCCTTCAGCATGGCGACGCCCTGGGCAAAGGTGGTGCCGGCGGGCACGACCCGGAAGTCGCTGAAGACTTCATCCGACTGAATGACGACGTTTTTGAATAGCAAAATCTTTCCGTTAAGACTCAGGGACATACGGGAAATCTGCCACGTGCCGTCTCCCGCCTCACGCTGCTCGACCAGGAAATGTCCGCCTTTGTCGAGATAGCCGAGAATTCCCCAGCCAAAGCCGACTTGCCTGAACAGCGTGCCATCGATGGTCGCGATGCGGCCGGCGGTGCGATCGATCACCAGGAAACCCTGCATTCCGGTGAGGATCTGTTCTACCCGAGAAGGGGGGTGGTATTCCGGGTTCGGCCGAAATTTCAGGCGTACCCATGGACCCTGGTCCTTGCGGTCGTTGCCCGCGTTGTCGTATTCGTAAAGAAACGCGTCGGGCAGGGCCTTTAGAATTCTAAGAGTGCGCTCCTCGGTCTCTTGCTCCTGAGAATGTTTGTGTCTGAGCTGTTCGGGGTCGCCTACCAGCCCCGCCAAGCGGCTCTGCTCGGCCTGCATCTGTTGGGGCGTGAGCGGCTGATCGTTGTAGGCGATGGTCAGGCCGGCCATGGCTTCCCGGGTTTCCACATAGAGCCTGGTCTGGGAGCCTTGCAGGGTCTGCTTGCGCGAGCGAAACATGTGTTTGGCCGCGGCATCGTTAGCGGCTGCGCACTCATTCGCCGCCGCGGTCCGCACCAGTTCGATCGCCGGCCGGGGATTCTGGGCGGCAATCGCCGGCGTTGCTGCCGGCAGCGGAGTCGCGGCTATAGCGCCGAACAGGGCGATCGATAACCCAGCCCCCACGATGCACGGGATTGTTCCTGCCTGTTTCATCTTCCGGCGACCAACGGGGCCGACAAGTTAGTGTAACAATTGCCGCTGAAGCGTTGTCTACTGGGAAATGGGTATGACAGTTAGCCCAGAGAGCGCTTGCCGCGCACTCAGTGCCTTGCGTATAGTCGTTGCAGTAGCGGCCTGATTGGATATTGCCTGGGAGGGTTCCATCCTCGGCAACCGGCAAGGGTTTCGTTACGCGCGTTTTGGTACCAAAAGGAGTAGGCAATGAGCGCACCCGCCAGTGGGTTGGCACAAATCGGCAAATCGGTCTTCATCAAAGGTGAACTCTCAGGTAGCGAGGATTTGTACCTGGATGGCCAGGTCGAGGGCAGCATCGCGCTCAAGGGGAATAGCTTGACGGTGGGACCCAACGGCCAGGTCAAGGCCAGCGTAGATGCCAAAGGGGTGGTGGTCCAGGGCAAACTGGAGGGCAACATTCAAGCCAGCGATCGCGTCGAATTGCGCAAGTCCGCCGTCGTCACCGGCGACATTACCACCCAGCGCATTTCGATTGAAGAGGGCGCCTACTTGAAAGGCAAGGTTGATATCCACCGGACTGATACCAAATAGGTGACCGCATTGATCGCGAAGGCGCAGTCAGGAGTCAACAAGTCGGGATGTCGTCGGTTTCGCAGACTTTCATGAAACTTTTTCGCGGTTCATCCGGACCGGAGACGATCCCGGCGCAGAGCTCGCAGAAGTTGACCCGCCGCTCCAGCGGCCTGGGGGAGTTGTCCCGCGCCTGGGAATCGGCGGAAGGGATGTGCGTGCTCGATTTGGGCTCGACCTCGCCCACGAACATCCGCCACTTCACCGAAGGCGGCCACCGAATCTACAGCGAGGATCTGCTCACCGCGTCAACCGATCCCGAGCTTCTTACCAAAGATGAGCAAGGGAGTGCGATTCTTGACAGCCGGAAGTTTCTCGCCGATAACCTGGTCTACCCGGCGGCCCACTTCGACGTTATTCTGTGCTGGAATCTGCCGGATTACCTCGATGAAAGTCTGGTCAAGCCGGTCGTGGGGCGGCTGTGGTCGGTGCTCAAACCCGGGGGGATGCTGCTCGCGTTCTTCCACACTCGCGATGCTGGTCCGGATTCGCCGTGTCACCGTTTTCACATCGTCGGCCCCGATACCCTGGAGATGCAGAAAATTGAGTTGCGGCGCGAAGCCCGGCGCGGCCCGACGGGAGATGTCCGTACCGCGGTTACGGACGGTTTTCAGTTACAGCGCGTGTTCAACAATCGCCATATTGAAAACCTTTTCCATGACTTCGCTTCCATCAAGTTCTTTCTCGCCCGCGACAATATCCGCGAAGTGCTGGTGGTCCGCTAGGCGCCGGGGTTTGGTCAAGCTGGTTGTTTCCACGCGATCACTCCCATGCGAAAAAGGTAGTGCCGCGTGATCTCCAGCTCGACCCCTGTGGGGGATAGACTTGCTGAAAAGGCAGAGGTAAACATGCTCCGGATCTCTTCCGGAACATAGGCCCGGCGCACTGACGTCAGGCCGTCCAGCCACGCGATGCGACTGCGCATAATGGGAAACCCTGCAAATGCCAGAGCCAGATGCAGGGGATGGCGAATGAGATCGTTGATTAGAACGGCCTGCCGGCTCACCCGGAGGGCTTCCCGCACGAAGCCTGCAAGTCGCTCTTCGCCCAGATGGTGCGCGAAGAGATTGCAGCTTACCAGGTCAAAGACTCCGTCGCCAAAAGGTAAGGCAAGAGCGTCGGCGACCACGGCGAGAGTTTCCCCGACACGGTCTTCAGCAGGGCGTTCCCTCGGGCCACGATTTTTCCGAGCATCGTCCCTTACGCCGCGACTGGCGAGAAGGTGAGACGGCGCCCGGTCGAGCAACGTAAGATCGAGCACGATTCCCCGCCGCGCCAGTCTCCGCCGTACGATCCCGGCTACCTCGCCGGAGCCGGCAGCGACTTCCAACATTGACAGGCGGTTCAGTCTTCTGACCCGGGCCACGCGCTCCACCATTTTTTGTGTGGTGTCGACCCCGCCGAACCAGCGGTTCACACGACCGATGTCCTGCATGGAAATTTCCACGTCGGCGAGAGAGCAAGCGTCGAAGTCGAGAATCTCAGGGGCGTCGATTCGCTGCATGAAATGTTAAGGCAAAGCCAGAGCTTCGATTGGATGCCTCTGCGCGGCCCAGAAAAATCCTGGCGCCTCCCGGTCCTCAGACCTCGGCCAGTTCTTCTTCCAGCAATTGCTTGTTATACAGGTCGCTGTAGTAGCCGTTCAAGGCGAGCAGTTCGTGGTGAGCGCCGAGTTCCACGATGCGTCCTTCGTGCAGCACCGCGATGCGGTCGGCATTGCGTACGGTAGAAACCCGGTGTGAGATGAAGATGGTGGTGCGGCCGCGCATCAGTTCGCGCAGGTGATTCAGAATTTTGTCTTCCGTGTGAGTATCCACACTGGCCAGCGCATCATCGAGAATGAGAATCCGCGGATCGCGGATTAAAGCGCGGGCCAGCGCCGTGCGCTGCTTCTGTCCTCCGGACAAGGTGATACCGCGTTCCCCCACCATGGTTTGATACTGCTCGGGAAAGCTTTCGATATCGCGGGCGATGCTGGCGGCTTCGGCTGCGGCGCGTATCTCCTGTTCCGTGGCTGATTCCACGCCCAGAGAGATGTTTTCGCGGATGCGCTCGCTGAACAAAAACGTTTCCTGAGGCACAAAGCCAATGCTCGAGCGCAACGATGCAAGGGAAAATTCGCGGATCGGCCTGCCATCGATCAAAACCATCCCCGGCGCAGCGTCGCAGACGCGGGGAATGAGGTTGACCAGTGTGGTTTTCCCCGAGCCGGTGGGGCCCACGATCGCCATGCTGCTGCCGGCGGGAATTCGCAGGTTCAAGTCGCGCAGCACGGGCTTGCCGTCGTACTCAAAATTCAATTCGCGGAACTCGATTTCGCCCTCGACCGCGAGGTCGCGGGCCCCGGCGCCATCCTTGATTTCAGGCTGCTCCAGCAGAATCTGATTCAGTCGTCCCAGCGACGCAGTGCCGCGCTGAAACAGGCTGATCACCCAGCCCAGCGCGATCACCGGAAAGGTCAACTGCATCATGTAGATGTTGAAGGCGGTGAAGGCGCCGATTTGCATGCGGCCGGCGAGCACCTCCCGCCCTCCGATCCACAGCACCAGAACCAAAGCCAGGCCGAGCATCAGCTCGAGCGTAGGCCACAGCATGCCCATGAGCCGCACCAGCTTAAGGCTGCGCGCAATGTAATCCTGATTCGCCCCTTCGAACCCGGCGATTTCGGCTTCCTCCTGTACATAAGCGCGAATCACGCGGGCCCCGGAAAAGTTTTCCTGCGCGCGCGCGGAAATATCCGAGAACATCGCCTGAATTCTCTCGAAGCGGTCATGAATGCGGCGTCCGAAGTATTGAATCAGCACGCTGACCGCGGGTAGCGGCAGAAAGGCGTAGAACGTCAATTTGGGACTGTTGCGCCCCATAAACCACAAGGCCGCGGCGGTGAATACCAGAGTGTTCGCCGAGTACATGATCGCCGGCCCCATCAGCATACGAACCGCATTCAAATCATTCGTCATCCTGGCCATGATGTCGCCGGTGCGCATGCGCTGGTAATAGGAGTAAGACAGTGTCTCGAGGTGAGCGAACAGGTCATTTCGCAAGTCGAACTCAATATCGCGTGAGACCCCGATCACGATCCAGCGAGTGAGGAACAGGAAAATCCCCCGAATGACCGAAAGCGCCAGAACCTGCAGGGCGAAAATCAGAAGCTTGTGGCGGTTGACTCCGCCCTCGAGACTTTGAGCGGCGTTGCCGATGACTTTTGGCAAACCCGCCCAGGCCCCATTGCTCAGGACGACACAAACCGCACCCGCGACAAAGCCCCAGCGATAACGCTTGAGGTAGGGCAGGATCGGACGCATGTTTTGGGGAATCATGCAGCTTGTGTAGATGAGATTTTAACAGGCCAGGGTGCAACTTCCTCGGCCAGCAAGAAGCGGGCAGGGCGGATGAAAATCGGTGTGAGTTTGCGAAGAGCGGCCAATTCGGGGGGCGGCAACTCAGCTCAGGTTTCGATCACTCTCCCCATTTCCTCGATGGGTGATGGCGAGAATATCCCGTCCGAAGGCGACCACGCCGAGCGCCGCGATCACCGTTGCCCAGGCTGCGAAGAACAGCGATCCCAGGTCGAAAACAAGCGTTTGAGCCAAATCCATGGCATCTCTCTAGGGGCGGGGATGCGCGGCGCGGGGTTAAGGTTCGCTCAACCCCACGCCCTTCGAACCTATTGCTCCGAGTCATTCGCTGGCGCGCTTTTCATATGTTGCTGTCGCTGCGCAGCGCGGTTGGCTTCGAACTCTTTCAACTTGGATTGCTGGTCGGAGGTAAGCAACTGATATAGCTCACTGTGAATGCGAGCCTCTTCCACCTTCAGTTGCACCAGAGTTTGCGACTGCTGGGCCACCAGGGCTTGCACTTTGGCCTCGTCATAGGTGCCTTCCACATACTGCTTAAGTTGCTGGTCCAGCTGGTGAGCCTGGCGCATCAGCGGCTTCATCGTGGAGCGTTCCTTTTGCATAACGGCTTTCATCTGATCGCGCTGGGTATCGGTGATATCCAGGAACTTGGCGTAGAACCCCATCATGTGGCCTTCCATGCCGAATTCATGACCATGCGCGGGCGGGGGCGGAGCCGAATCCGTGGTCTGCGACTTGGCGATTGCGCTGCCCAGCAACACGGCCAGGACCGCCGCGAGAAAGCGAAAACGAAGCGATTTCATAACTTAAACTCCTATTGGGCTGGTTCCTTACCAGCAACCGGGACTTTGCGTACACTTATAGGAACACGGGTTCTGCCGGGGAAGTCGTAAAGAGTACGTCAAACCGAGTAAAGTTTTGTCAAAGAGGGAAGCGCGAGTTCCATGAAGAGGTCAACCACTGCGACCGAATTAATCTGACCATGGTTTTTCACCGGGGTTGTTTCACCAGGTTCCAAGATTTGTTTGATCATTGCAAAGATCATTGCAAAGATCATTGCAAAGATCAGAGCAAAGATCAGAGCAAAGATCAGATTTGACAATTCTTTACCCTTGGCGGCCGGCTGCTTGGTGCACAATGAAAACTACGAAGATGGAACGGATTCTAATCATCGACGATGACGTCGAACTCTGCACCCTGGTGCGCGAGTACCTGCAGGCCGAAGGCTTCGCAGTGGAGTGCGCTCACGATGGCGAAAGCGGATTGCAGCGTACCGCCGGGGGCGGCTATCTGCTTGTGGTGCTGGATGTGATGCTGCCGGGCATCAACGGTTTCGAGGTACTGCGGAGGATTCGCGCGAGCTCGCGTCTGCCCGTGCTTCTGCTGACGGCGCGCGGAGAAGACGTGGATCGCATTGTCGGTCTGGAGATTGGCGCCGACGATTATCTTCCCAAACCTTTCAACCCACGAGAATTGGTGGCGCGAATTCGCGCCATTCTTCGACGCACCCGCAGCGACAAGGCGTTGCCGGCGGCGCCTGAAATTGTCCGCGTGGGTGAAATCGAACTCGACCCGGCCACGCGCAGCGTGCGTCGAGATGGCGCGCCGGTCGACCTCACTTCGGTTGAGTTCAACCTGCTGGAAGTGTTGTTGCGTGAGGCCGGGCGCGTGGTGCCCCGTGAGCGGCTGGTGAATGCCGTGCTGAGCCGTAAGTTCTCGCCGTTTGACCGCAGCATTGACATGCACGTCAGCAAGGTGCGCAAGAAGCTGGGAGATACGGACGCCGACGAACACATTAAGACGATCCGCGGCGTCGGTTATATCTTTGCCCGGCCGCGGGAAAAGACTGGGGAAAAGGTCAAGGCTACGCCGTGAGAAGCCTCTTCCTAAAGATTTTTCTTTCCTTCTGGGTGGCGCAGGCGCTGTTTTTGGTGCTCGCGATCGTGGTGATGCTGGCCTTCCGTCCGCAGCGCAATTCAACCTGGGACGCGCTGCGTACGACGGCTCTCAATGAGGCGATCAGCGCCTACGAAAAGGGCGGGACGCAGCAGGCGCACGGATACCTCGAAGACCTGCAGCATACGCAGCACGTCCGGGCTTACGTCTTCGACGAGCAGGGAAACGAGATATCGGGGCGTTCCAGCCAGGGCTGGGCGGAGCACGTAGCTGCGGGAAAGCCGCTGCCGCCGCATCCGGGAATGGTGTTTCCCCGCCCGCAGATTCTGACGGAGTCGAAGGCTTCGAGCGACGGGCGTCATCTCTACACGATCGCCATGGAACTTCCGCCCGGCCCGCGAGTCTTTTTTGGGCCGTGGGGAATTCCGATGCCGGGCTTGATCATTGCCGTCATCTCCTCGGGATTGGTTTGCTATTTCCTCGCCTGGTATATGACCAAGCCGGTCGCCCGGTTGCGAGCCGCGACGCAGCAGCTGGCTGCAGGTGATCTGACAGCCCGGACGGGCAGCTCCAAGAGCAACCGGCGGGACGAAATTGGCGGGCTCATGCGCGACTTCGACACCATGGCGGCGCGCTTGGAGACGCTGGTCAAAGCTCAGTCGCGCTTGCTCAACGACATTTCTCATGAACTGCGGTCTCCTCTCGCTCGCTTGAACGTGGCACTCGCTTTGGCGCGGCAGCGTTCGGGAGGGGAAAGCGCAGCCATGCTGGAGCGCATCGAACTGGAAGCCAGCCGGCTGAACGAGCTGATCGGGCGGCTGCTGACTCTGGCCCGCCTGGAAGACGGAGAGAAGACTGTGCCCGCTAGCCCTGTGCCACTGGATGAGGTCGTGCTGAGCGTGGCGGAGGATGCGGAATTCGAAGCGCAAGCGCGACATTGCCATGTGCGCAGCTCGATTCCCAAGGGCAATTGGTGCGTACGAGGGGAGGCATCGCTGTTGCACAGCGCCGTTGAGAATGTGGTAAGGAACGCGATTCGATACACCCGGGAAGGCACGACGGTTCAGATCGGTCTCGAGAAGATCGAAACTGCCTTCGCCGGGGAGGCGGTGGTGAAGGTCAGCGATTGCGGTTGCGGTGTGCCGACCGACGCGCTGGAAAAATTGTTTCAACCCTTTTATCGCATCGACGACGACCGTGGCCGGCTGACCGGCGGAGTTGGTTTGGGCCTGGCGATTACGGAAAGGGCGGTGCGCTTTCATGGAGGGCGGGTTTCAGCTTCCAATCGGGCAGAAGGCGGGCTCCTGGTCGAGCTTTATCTCCCGCTGGCGGGGGAGATCTCGGCGGTGGAGGAAAGTGCCGAGGCGGTTCCAGCGGGACGCGAAGCATAATGCACAACCTTGCAGTCCTGTTCACGGTTTCAAGGTAGCCGGCACCATGCACTTCCTCTTAGGCAATTGGTTAGGCAACTCGCGGTCGCCCCTGCGGTTCCAATAGGTGCAGGGGAGTTTGCTCTTCCCGCGCATTCCTGATACATAAGTGGATGGCAATCCACGCTTTCTAATAATGTTCCTGCCCGCTCGTGGAATCCGGGAGACGCCTTCGTTCGTCAGCAGCAGGATCACAGGAGATAACGCGAAGAATGCAGAAAAGATTTACCTGGATTGTGGCAATTCTGGTTCTGGTTGCATTTGGCGCCCTGATGGCGTGTAGCACCAAGTACTCGGCTTCCAACAATGGTCTGATCGTCGTCTCCACCTGGGGCGATGCGGTGATGGATAGCTTCAGCCTCAACTTGGGCAACGGAGGCGTTGCCCGGATCAACAACGTGAACGGGCCGCCGACGCCAGGACAGGCCACCGCCGTGGTTCTTGACCCGGCGGGCGCATACGCGTATGTAATCGTCAGTCAAAGCTCGGCGCTGGCCGGCAGCGTGACTGGGATTACTTCCTTTTCCATAGCTTCTGACGGAAAACTGGCGGTCGTAGGGACAGTTACGCTGAGGGACTCCGTCGTCCCGGTTACGGAAGCGATCGATTCTGCGGGTAAGCTGCTGTTTGTGTCCGGGCAAGGCGGAACGGTCTCGGTGCTCGCGATTGGCAGTGGCGGGAGTTTGAGCGAAGTGGCTGGGTCGCCCTTCGCTCTGCCGGCTGAGGCCGCCGGCCAGAGCCCGGTTGCCTCGGCCGTGGCCGTGACCCCAACCGCGTTCCCCGTCCTGGGAACGCAAAATTCGCCTTGCTCGGGCGTCACCGCGCCCACGACGGAAAACCTCTATGTCACGGATTCCCTTAACAACGTAGTTTTGAACTATCGCATCTCTTCGAGCGGAGCGCTCACGCTGGTTCCGGCAACCACGTCGGCCCCGGGAGTTGCAACCGGCACCGTACCTTCCGGTGTGACCGTCGATCCCTGTGGACGTTTCGTTTACGTTTCGAATCAAAGTCCCGACAACAGCGTCAGCGCTTACACGATTTGCAATGCAGTGTCACTGCCCAACTGCCCGATCGCGGATTACAGCCTGCAACCGGTCGCCAGTTCACCTTATCCTGTAGGCGATCTTCCCGGACCGTTGCTGGTAAATCCGTTGGGGCAGTTCCTGTACGTGTTGGCTACGGGATCGAGCGAAGTCTCAATATTCAGGATCAGCACATCCGACGGCAGTTTATCGGCGCTTACTCCGCCATCGGCTTCGGTGAATTCCAGTCCCACATCGATGGCCATACGCAGCGATGACCAGTGGTTGTTCGTGGCTAACTTCAATTCCGCGAATGTCTCGCAGTTCGCCATCACGCCCGCCACCGGTCAATTAACTCCGCTACCCGCGATCACGACGGACAATTTACCCTGGGGAGTGGCCGTGAAGTAACTCGATCCGCTTGCGAAGATGGCGAGCCGATGGCGAAAACGCTAGGTCGGAATCTTGAGAATCAGATAAGCCCCCAGCAGAGTGAAGATCAGATCGGGCGACCATGCGGCCAGCGCCGGAGGCAGCTGGCTGAGATCTCCCATGGCCTCGAACAACCTCGATACCACGGTGTAGACGACGGCGATTCCCACCGCGACCGCGATTGAGGTGATTGCGCCCTTCTTTTCCGCCGACAACGAAAACGGGACGGCGAGCACCGCCATGATCAGAGTAATCAGCGGGTAGGAGAGCTTCTTGTTCAACTGCACCCTCAGGCGCACCACGTCGAAGCCGCTCTGTTGCAGATCGCGGATGTAGCGGTGCAGCTCCTCATAGTTCATCTCAGAATACTGCTTCACTTCCTTCTTGAAATACGAGGGCACTTCGCTGAGCTCGGGGAAGGTAGAAACGTCGAAGCTGCGATAGCTGGCGATGGCGGCGCCTTGCAGCGAGCGCTGCCACCCTTGTTCGTAGATCCAGCGATTTAGATTTTCGGCCCAGTGAGCGCGCTCGGCATGGATACGCTGGGTGATGGCGAAGCTGGCGGGATCGATTCGAAAAACGGTGATATTGGCGAACTGGTCGCGATCGGGATCGAAGAATTGATAGTAATAGATGTCATTGTGCTGGCCGAAGATCCAGCTGCGGTCGGGGCGCAGGTAGGTTTGCGGCGGCTTGCCCTTGATCTGGTTGTGCAGGGCTTCCTGGCGCTGGTTCGTATGTGGCAAGTAGAACTGGTCGGCCAGGAACAGGCCGCCGGCCAGCAGCGCGGCCGCCGTCAATACGGGCGCCACGACGCGATAAATGCTGGTTCCGGTGGCCTTAATCGCGGTGATTTCGTTGGACCGGTTCATGAGTCCAAACGTGATCAGCACGGCCAGCATCATGATCAGCGGGGCGACGCTGTAGAGAAGATAAGGAGCAACGTTGAGCAGATACTCCGCGACCACAATTGCAGGCGTCTGGTTGCGCAGAATGTCTCCCAGCAACTCGAACAGAGTGAAGACCAGCAGCAGCACGAGGAAGGCGGACAGGATCATTCCGAGGTAGACAAAAAAATCGCGCAGCACATAGTCATCGAGCAAGGTCGGGAAGCTGGCGCTGAAGACTCGACGCCTGGTCGAGGCGCGCTCGAAAGCATTGGCGCCGGCGCCGTTTTTGCGCCCGAGGCCGAATGTCCGTCCGGCGGCGGTGGATGGGGGCTCCGGCTGGCTCTTCCAAGCCAAGCGGATGGCAGACAGCGCAAATGGCCGCCGCTCGGCTTGCCACAGCAGAAACAAAGCTCCAGCGAAGAATACAAGGTTGGACAGCCAGGCTCCAAGGGCGGGTGGAAGCGTGCCTTGCCGAGCCAGGGACACTCCGATAAGCGAAACGAAGTAGTACACGAAGACCAGGACAATCGTAAGCACGAATCCGCCGGACTTTCCGCTCTTCTTCGACGAGAGTCCCAGAGGGATGCCGACCATAGCCAGCGCCAGGCACGCCGTGGGCAGGGCAAAGCGGCGGTGAAATTCGATGAGATACCAGCGTGCCGATACGGGATCGACGCGCCTAGCGTAATCGCCGAGCGCACGCGTGTTGACCATGCCGACCGGAATCTGCTCCTCGGCCTTGTTTTCCGCCGAAGGAAGTTCGATGGGAATGTCGGTTTGCTCGAAAGTCGAAATCTGGTAGTGGTCAGCCTGCCGGGGATCGGTCTCATGGGTCGAACCCTCGACCAGATGCAGATGGAGCCGGTCCCGTCCCTCGGGTACGAGGATGCCCTCGTGGGCGAGCGTGATGCGAGGATTGGCAACATCGGAGATGTCGGCGAGAAATACACCCTTCCACACTGCCGCATCCTGCGCCGTGTGAACGTCCTGCACGTAGAGCACGATCTTGGGAAAACCTTCATAAAACACGCGGGGCTGCACTTCGAAAGAGACTTGCGAGCCTTTGAGTTGATCCTCAAGGTGGCCGAGCGAGGCGAGCGACCAGGGGGCAAGGTACAGGCTGTTGCCCAGAGCGAGCAACCAGGCGGCGACCACAAAGATTGCCAGCACGCGCCCGAAATCCCAGACACCCATACCGCTGGCCCGCATCGCGGTGATTTCGCTATCCGCGGCAAGCCGGCTCAATCCAAGGAGAATCCCCACCAGCACGCTCATGGGGATGGTGTAGGTGAGGGCGAGCGGCAGGGTGTAAAAGAATATTTCAGCAACGCTCGGCAGCGGCGCGCTGGCGCGGACCACGAGCTCCAGGATGCGTCCCAGATCGCGCGTGAACAACACGAAGGTGAAGATCGCCGCCCCGATGAGGGCGTGCGAGGTCACTTCGCGCAGGATGTAGCGGGTGAGAATCCGCATGGGGGCGCTTCTGAGGGCAGGATAGCATGGGCTGCGGCGGGCGATTACCCAGCCTTAAGAAAGAGCGCGCTCAGCGGCGGTAACGTCAGTTTCAGCGAGTAAGGGCGGCCGTGGGCCTCTTCCTCGTCGGCGTGAACTCCACCCAGATTGCCCCAGCCGGTGCCACCGTATTCCAAAGCGTCGCTGTTCAGCAATTCGCGCCAGTAGCCC
>Ga0302324_100010546_pt1 | contig 19114 bp, 9 predicted proteins | sample Palsa_T0_1_FD_201949 | JGI IMG/M metagenome (GOLD analysis project Ga0302324, IMG submission 201949) | Peat permafrost microbial communities from Stordalen Mire near Abisko, Sweden - Palsa_T0_1 | ecosystem: Environmental > Terrestrial > Soil > Palsa > Peat permafrost | place: Sweden: Abisko...
GGATGACCGAGCGCGGGACGTTCGTGATCAACGGCACCGAGCGCGTCGTGGTGACCCAGCTCGTGCGCTCGCCGGGTGCGTACGTGATGGAGCCCAAGGACCGCGAGAAGCAGGTCTTCATCGCGAATCTGATGCCCGCCCGCGGGTCGTGGCTCGAGCTAGAGATCGACAAGAAGGGTCGCGTCTACGTCCGCATCGACCGCAAGCGCAAGCTCCCGGTGACGGTGCTGCTGCGCGCGATGGGCTATGCGACCGACGAGGAGATCCTGGCCCTCTTCGACAACTCGCTCTACATCCGCAACACCGTCGATTCCGACACAGAGGTGACGAAGACGGAGGAGGGCGCGCTGATCGAGCTGTTCAAGAAGCAGCGTCCCGGCGAGCCGCCGTCGATCGACGCCGCCAAGGCGCTGCTGCATCAGCTGTTCTTCGATCCCAAGCGCTACGACCTGACCCGTGTCGGCCGCTACAAGCTCAACTCGCGCCTGGACCTCGACGTCGACCTCGACACCCGCACGCTGACCCACGACGACATCGTCGCGCTGGTCAGGGAGCTGGTATCGCTGCCACGGCTGCTCGGCATGCCCGAGGAGCTCGACAGTGAGATCAAGGACTACGCGGCCGAGGCGATCACGATGCCGCGCGAGCCGATCCAGGACCACCTGGACGAGTACGAGCATTTCGGCAACCGCCGTCTGCGGACCGTCGGGGAGCTGATCCAGGAAGCGTTCCGGATCGGCCTCTACCGGATGGAGCGCGTGGTCCGCGAGCGCCTGACGACGGAGGACTCGGACACGATCACGCCACAGACGATCGTCAACATCCGCCCGGTCGTGGCGGCGCTGAAGGAGTTCTTCGGGTCCAGCCAGCTGTCCCAGTTCATGGATCAGACCAACTCGCTGGCAGGGCTGACCCACCGGCGGCGCCTTTCGGCGCTGGGTGCCGGCGGCCTGACCCGTGAGCGCGCGCCGATCGAGGTCCGCGATGTCCACCCGACGCACTACGGGCGCATGTGCCCGATCGAGACGCCGGAGGGCCCGAACATCGGCCTGATCGGCTCACTCTCCTCGTACGCGCAGATCTCAGAGCACGGCTTCGTGACGACGCCCTACCGCGTCGTCAGGGAGGGCCGCGTCACCGACGAGATCCTCCATATGGACGCAACTCAGGAGGAGGAGCGGACGATCGCGCAGGCGAACGCCCCGGTCGACGAGACCGGCCGCCTGCTCGAAGAAGAGGTGATCTGCCGTACCCAGGCCGGTCAGTACGTGACCGTCCCGCCGACCGAGGTCGACCTGATGGACGTCTCGCCGGAGCAGATCTGGTCGGTCGCGACCGCGATGATCCCGTTCCTCGAGCACGACGACGCGAACCGCGCTCTGATGGGCTCGAACATGCAGCGTCAGGCGGTGCCGCTGCTCGTCACCGACGCGCCGCTAGTCGGCACCGGGATGGAGCGCCGCGCGGCGATCGACACCGGCGACGTGGTGCTCGCGGATGCGGAAGGCGTCGTGTCGTACATCGACGCCGAGCAGATCGTGATCGACCGCGCCGACGGCGGCCACGACGAGTACGAGCTACAGAAGTTCATGCGCTCGAACCAGGGCACGATGATCCACCAGAAGCCGATCATCAACGTCGGCACGGAGGTCAAGCCCGGCGACGTCCTCGCGGACGGGTCGGCGACCGACTCGGGGGAGATGGCGCTCGGCAAGAACCTGCTGGTCGCGTTCATGTCCTGGGAGGGCTACAACTTCGAGGACGCGATCATCCTCTCCAAGCGGCTGGTCAAGGACGACGAGCTGACCTCGATCCACATCGAGGAGTACGAGATCGACGCCCGCACGACCAAGCTGGGCGACGAGGAGATCACCCGCGACATCCCGAACCGCTCGGAAGAGTCGCTACGCAACCTCGACGACCGCGGCATCGTCCGCATCGGCGCCGAGGTCAGCTCCGGCGACCTGCTCGTCGGCAAGGTCACGCCCAAGGGCGAGACCGAGCTGACGGCCGAGGAGAAGCTGATCCGCGCGATCTTCAAGGAGAAGGCGCGTGAGGTCCGCGACACCTCGCTCAAGGTTCCCCACGGCGAGGGCGGCGTCGTCATCGACGTCAAGACCTTCAGCCGCGACGAGGGCGACGACCTGCCGCCGGGCGTCAACGACCTGGTGCGCGTGTTCGTGGCCAAGAAGCGCAAGATCGCCGAGGGCGACAAGCTCGCGGGCCGTCACGGCAACAAGGGCGTGATCTCGAAGATCGTGGACGAGCAGGACATGCCGTTCCTCGAGGACGGCACCCCGGTCGACGTGATCCTCAACCCGCTCGGCGTGCCGAGCCGGATGAACCTCGGGCAGATCCTCGAGACCCATCTCGGCTGGGTGGCCGCCAACGGCTGGTACGCCGACGGCTCGGAGGCCCGCAGGCTCTCCGAGGACAACGGCGGCAAGGTCTACGTCGCCACGCCGGTGTTCGACGGCGCGACGGTCGCGGACGTCGACACCGCGCTGGTGCGCTGGCAGGACGAGCACCAGGGCAAGATCCGGATGGACGTCGACAAGAACCGCCGGGTCGGCGAGCAGGCTTCGGGCAAGGCGACGCTCTTCAACGGGCGCACCGGCGAGCCGTTCGTCGAGCAGGTGACCGTCGGCTACATGTACATCCTCAAGCTCCTGCATCTGGTCGATGACAAGATCCACGCCCGCTCGACCGGTCCGTACTCGCTGGTCACCCAGCAGCCGCTGGGCGGCAAGGCGCAGTTCGGCGGTCAGCGCTTCGGTGAGATGGAGGTGTGGGCGCTCGAGGCGTACGGAGCCGCCTACACGCTCCAGGAGATGCTCACGATCAAGTCCGACGACACCGTCGGGCGCGTGAAGGCCTACGAGGCGATCGTCAAGGGCGAGAACATCGCGGAGCCCTCGATCCCGGAGTCGTTCAAGGTCCTGCTCAAGGAGATGCAGTCGCTGGCGCTCGACGTCAACGTGGTTTCCGAGGAGGGCGAGCGCGCAGAGATGCGCGAGGAGGACGACGACCTGCTGCGGGCCGCCGAGGAGCTCGGCATCGACCTCAGCGGAGTGCGCTCCAACGACGTGGCCGTGGCCGATGAGGCGATCGAGGAAGAGGGCGAGACGCAAGCGGCCTCCGACACCGAATCCCCCGAGCTCGAACCGGTCGAGGAGCTGGTGGCCGTCGACTTCGCCGACGCCACCGATCCGATGATCGACGCGACCGTGGCGCCGGAGCTGGTAATTGAGTCCGAGGAGCCTGACGTCGTCGTCGACGACGACGAGGACGACGAGGACGCCGAGCCGGCCGACGAGATCGAGTTCGAGGAGACCGAGACGTAGCCCGCCAACGGGGCGCGAAAGCAAAGCGCCCCGTCCGCCCCCCGCCCCGGCGCATTTGGCTCTGCCAGATGCGCCAAGGGCGGCGTAGCCGCCCCCCCCACCTTCGCCAAGCAAGGAATCGCATGATCGACATCAACAATTTCGACGCTATCGAGATCGGCCTCGCCTCCTCCAAGCAGATCCGCTCCTGGAGCTCGGGCGAGGTCACCAAGCCAGAGACAATCAATTACCGCACCCTGAAGCCCGAGAAGGATGGGCTGTTCTGCGAGCGCATCTTCGGGCCCACCAAGGACTGGGAGTGCTACTGCGGCAAGTACAAGCGCGTTCGCTACAAGGGCATCGTCTGCGAGCGCTGCGGGGTCGAGGTGACCCGCTCGAAGGTCCGCCGCGAGCGCATGGGCCACATCGATCTGGCCGCCCCCGTCTCGCACATCTGGTTCTTCAAGGGCGTCCCGAGCCGGATCGGATACCTGCTCGACATGGCTCCCAAGGAGCTCGAGAAGGTCCTCTACTTCGCCGCCTCGATGGTCACCTGGGTGGATGACGAAGCGCGGGCGCGCGACGTCGACCGTCTCGCCGGCGAGGTCAACAAGGTCCTCGACGCGTACGCCGCGGAGAAGGAGGAGCGGATCCTCGAGCTCAAGGAGTCGCTCGAGCGGCGCGTGGAGTACCTCGAGAGCGGCAAGATGAGCCGTCAGTTTTCCGACGAGGATCACATGTGGCGCGACGCGCTGGAGGCCGACAGCGTCAACGTCGCCAAGCTCTCCGACGAGGAGCGCGAGAAGATGCTCAAGGAGCTCCGCAAGAGCTTCCAGGCCGACATCGACGACACCGAGGTCTACATCGAGGACGCTGCCGAGCGCATGCGCCAGGTGTGGGACCTGTTCCAGACGATGAAGCCCAAGGACGTGGTCAACGACGAGACCACATTCCGCGAGCTCAAGGACCGCTTCGGGTCGCCGTTCGGCTTCGGTGAGTACTTCCGCGGCGGCATGGGCGCCGAAGCTGTGCGCGACCTGCTCCAGCAGGTCGACCTCGAGGCCGAGGCCGAAGACCTGCAGGAGCAGGTCAAGACCGCCAAGGGCCAGAAGCAGGCGCGCGCGGTCAAGCGGCTGAAGGTCGTCTCCGCGTTCATCAACTCAGGCAACCGCCCGGAGATGATGATCCTCGAGGCGGTTCCGGTGATCCCGCCGGAGCTCCGCCCGATGGTCCAGCTCGACGGCGGGCGCTTCGCGACCTCCGACCTCAACGACCTCTATCGCCGCGTGATCAACCGCAACAACCGCCTCAAGCGGCTGCTCGACCTCGGCGCGCCCGAGATCATCGTCAACAACGAGAAGCGCATGCTCCAGGAGGCCGTCGACGCGCTGTTCGACAACGGCCGCCGCGGGCGTCCGGTCACCGGCCCGGGCAACCGGCCGCTGAAGTCGCTGTCGGACATGCTCAAGGGCAAGCAGGGCCGTTTCCGCCAGAACCTGCTCGGAAAGCGGGTCGACTACTCGGGACGGTCGGTGATTGTGTCCGGGCCCTCGCTGCGGCTGCACCAGTGCGGGCTGCCGAAGCTGATGGCGCTCGAGCTGTTCAAGCCGTTCATCATGGCGCGGCTGGTCGAGCGCAAGTCGGCCCAGAACATCAAGGCGGCCAAGAAGATGGTCGACTCGATGATCCCCGAGGTGTGGGACGTGCTCGAAGAGGTCATCCACGAGCACCCGGTGCTGCTGAACCGCGCGCCCACGCTTCACCGCCTCGGCATCCAGGCATTCGAGCCGGTGCTGGTGGAGGGGAAGGCGATCCAGGTGCACCCGCTCGTGTGCCACGCGTTCAACGCCGACTTCGACGGCGACCAGATGGCCGTCCACCTGCCGCTGTCGGCGGAGGCGCAGGCCGAGGCGCGGATCCTGATGCTGTCGGCGAACAACATCCTCTCGCCGGCCCACGGTGCCCCGCTGGCCACGCCGACCCAGGACATGGTGCTCGGCGCCTACTACCTGACCTACGGTCCGGAGGAGGAGGAGCTCGCGAAGATCGACCCCTCCACCCACCAGCCGAAGCCGCACGTGTACCGCACCGCCCAGGAGGCGGAGTGGTCATACGAGCACGGCGTGGTCAAGCTCCACGACCTGGTCGAGTTCCGCCAGATCGGGCGCGAGGGCGGTCACCTGCTGACCACGGTCGGGCGGATCATCTACAACGACAAGATCGAGCGCGCGCTGCACGAGGCGCTCGGTGACGAGTTCAACGCGAACACGTACGCGTTCATCAACCGCTCGATGAAGAAGAAGGACACGACCAAGCTGGTCGACGACCTCGTGCAGGCCTACGGTGCGCCGACGATCTCGCAGGTCCTCGACGCGTTCAAGGACGTCGGCTTCCACTACGCGACGCTGGCCGGGATCACGATCTCCAAGAACGACGTCCAGGTGCCGCCATCGAAGCCGGCGATCCTCGATCGCTACGACGATGAGCTGATGGCGCTCGACGAGCAGTACGACCTCGGCCTGATGAACCAGGAGGAGCGCCACGAGGCGGTCGTCGACCTGTGGGATCGCGCCACCACGGAGGTCGCGCAGGCGATGACGGACAACCTCGACGAGCTCAACCCGATCTTCATGATGGCGAACTCGGGTGCCCGCGGATCGTCCCAGCAGATCCGTCAGCTGGCGGGGATGCGCGGCCTGATGGCAAACCCGAAGGGCGAGATCATCGAGCGTCCGATCAAGGCCAACTTCATGGAGGGCCTGACCGTGCTCGAGTACTTCATCTCGACCCACGGTGCGCGCAAGGGCCTCGCCGATACCGCCCTGCGCACGGCGGACTCGGGCTACCTGACCCGCCGTCTGGTCGACGTCTCGCAGGACGTGATCATCCGCCAGGATGACTGCGGCACGAAGGAGTACGTCCACCTGCCGCTGTTCCAGGCCGGTGGCGAGCCCAATACGAACCTGATCGGCCGCGTCGCCGCGCAGGAGTTCGTGACCAAGCGCGGGCGCAAGCTGCTCGACCAGGGTCAGGAGATCGATCGCGCCGAGCTGGCCGACATGGTCGAGTCCTACGCGCTCGAACGGGAGAAGAACGAGCACGTCGGCATCCCCGTGCGCTCCGTGCTCAAGTGCGAGGCGCCCACCGGCGTCTGCCAGGCGTGCTACGGCCGCTCGCTCGCGACGGGCAAGCTGGCCCAGATCGGCGACGCGGTCGGGATCATCGCCGCGCAGTCGATCGGCGAGCCCGGCACGCAGCTGACGATGCGGACGTTCCATCACGGCGGCATCGCCGGCGCGGACATCACGCACGGACTGCCGCGCGTCGTGGAGCTGTTCGAGGCACGCAAGCCGAAGGGCCTGGCGAAGATCGCCGAGGTCCCGGGCAAGGTCACGCTCGAGGACACCGACAAGGCCCGCACGGTCGTGATCACCGACGACACCGGCGAGGAGCACCGTCACACGTTCCCCCGCCGCACGCGCCTGTTCGTCGAGACGGGACAGCGGATCGATTCCGGCAAGCAGCTGAACGAAGGCTCGCTGTATCCCCACGAGCTGCTCGCGATCCGCGGTCGCACCGAGACGGAGCTGTACCTCGTCTCAGAGGTGCAGGCGGTCTACAAGTCCCAGGGCGTCGACATCAACGACAAGCACATCGAGCTGATCGTGCGCCAGATGATGAAGAAGGTCCGGGTCGACCAGAAGGGCGACACCGACCTGCTCCCCGGCCAGTTCGTGGACCGCTTCGACTACGCCCGCATCAACCAGGCGGTGATCGACGCCGGCGGCGAGCCGGCACAGTCCGAGGAGATCATCCTCGGGATCACCAAGGCATCGCTGAACACCGACTCGTTCCTGTCGGCGGCGTCCTTCCAGGAGACCACCAAGGTGCTCACGGATGCGGCGCTCGAGGGCAAGATCGATCGCCTCAACGGCCTCAAGGAGAACGTGATCATCGGCAAGCTGATCCCGGCCGCGACGGGGCTCAAGCGCTACCGGCGGATCGAGATCGAGCCGGCGGAGCCGCTCCCCCGCGGGATGGACGACGTCGGCCTGCTCGATCACGACGACCTCGCGGCCGAGCTCGGGCTGACCGACGGCGAGTCGCTGTCGGGCTTCGTCGGCAGCCTCGAGGCCGATCTGTCAGACCTCGAGGACATCGGTGCGGGCGGTTCGCACCTGGGATTCGCCGAGGAGCTCGCCGATCTGGACATGCCAGTCGGCGATCCGGTGGATCCGGAGGACTGACCGAAACGTTTGCGCCGGGACCCGGGTCCGTCCCCAGGGACGGACCCGGGCACTGCGCAACTCTGAGGTGGCGAAGGCCCGCGAAGGCCCGCGCGGCGCTGTCTCAAGAAAAGGGCTAAAGTCCGGCCGGCAAGATGCCGTTCATTAAGTGAACGCATGACGCGACACGGCACCCATATGCCAACATGCCGTGGCCGTGCACACTGAGGCACGTACCTGGGGGGTCCCGGGCTAGGCCGAAATGTTCCGGGGTGAGCAAAGAAGCTCTCTCGGCGAAATCAGGAGGATTTCCGTGAGCAGTTTTCTTCGCATGCGTACGCGCCTTGACGGCGCGATCTCGTCATGCTCGGTAGGGGTCAGACACTTTGGGACGCTTGGGCTTCTTGTAGCGGTGGCGGTTGCCGGCGCAGGTTCGATGCCCGCAGCTGCGTCCGCAGCGACGTCGGCCCAGGTCGATATGAAGGTGCTGCTGCTGGGGGTCTCAACGACCGATCCTGATTACACCGCATGGCAGGCCGCGCTCCAGCGTGAGGGGGTCCCGTTCGACACGATCATCGCCTCTGCCGGCCACGCGCCGATCACGACCGCGACGCTCTCTGACACGCTCGGGAGCGGCACGCTGGAGGGGAAGTACGAGGGGATCATCGTCGCAAGCGCCGGTCTCGAGACCTGCACGACCGGCGCGAATGCCGCTTGTACGTCCGGGCTCGCAAACTCGGAGTGGAACGCGCTCGAAACCTATGAGGCGAACTTCCACGTGCGCCAGATCGACGGCGATGCAAACCCAACCTTCGCTCCGTCGACCGCCTATGACTACGGTTTGAACACGTCCGTGACCGGAGCGCAGTTGGACGGCCAGCAGGGGACGCTGACGACCGATGGCAAGACGATCTTCCCGTACCTGAACGGCCCGGTCCTGTTCGGCAACTACCCCGTCGTCGCGGGAGCCACGACGACCTACGGCTACGAATCGGCCCCGCTCAGCACCTCGAACTTCGACACGCTCGTGACCGGCCCGGGCAACTCCGCGCTTGTCGGGATCTTCAACGACCCGAACGGCGTGCAGCAGTTCGTCGAGACGTACGCCCAGAACGAGAGCCTGATGCAGGCCGAGCTGCTCCAGCACGGCGCGCTCAACTGGCTCACGCGCGGCGCCTACTTCGGCGATCAGCGCAACTACGTCGAGATGGACATCGACGACACCTTCACTCCCGACGACGCGTGGGACGCGACCACGAGCCCCGGCTCGATCGACTACAGCGACGCGAACGCGCTGCTCATGAACCCGAGCGATGTCGGCACCTCATCCACGTGGGAGGCAGCCAACAGCTTCCGCCTTGATCAGCTGTTCAACTTCGGCAGCACCGTTACCTACGCCAACTCGCCTGCGGTGCTGGCGGCGTTCCAGGCGAACTGCGCGTCGAACTGTGGGCCGGGCGACGCCGAGACCGGTAAGCCGTACGCGGACTCGTTCGGCTGGATCAGCCACACCTACGACACGCCTTACCTGGATGTGGGCTGCGCGACGCAGAACTACATCGAGGCCGAGCTCAACCAGAACACGAGCTCGATCGCCGCGCCGCCCGGCGCCCCGGGGGCCGGTGGTCTTGGCCTGACGATGGACGACAACGGGACTACGCCGCTCGGCGGGACCGAGGACCCGCACGTGTTCGTCCCGGGCAACCATTCCGGGTTCGCCAATCTCGTGCCTGGGACCCCGGCGACGGTCGACCCGCCGATCCTCGACAGCGCGACGCCGGGCACGGACGCGACCGCGACCCTGCCCGCCGGAACCTACGAGTACGCGATCGCCGACCAGTTCACCGACGGCGCGCCAACCAGCGACACGACCCCCAACGCGACAGGTCTGTCGGGTGCCGACATCTCGGCCCCGATCACCGTTACGGCGGGTCAGTCGGTCGCGCTCTCGTGGCAGGCGATCTGCCACGCGTCCGACTACGTGATCTGGCGCGGATACGAGGCGCCTGCCGCGACCTCCTACACGTGGACCCAGCTGGCGCCCGCCACTACGGGCTACGGCACGGTCTCGACGCCGTTCTCGGCGAGTTCGTCCAACACCGGTAACCCGGCGACGACGACTTCGGTCACCGGCGGCGGCGAGCTTCCGCAGACGTACACCGACACCGGTGCCGCGACCGCCGAAGCCGGCGGCCTCACGACACCCCCGACCGAGCAGAATGCGCTCGAGTCGCCTTGGGAGCAGAACCAGTACTTCATCCCTGCACTCGAGAACGCGCTCCCAGGCGGGATCACGGCGGTCGGCGACGATGCCTCCAAGCCCTACCCGACCGATCCCGGAGACCAGTTCGGCTACGGAACGCCCGTCACCGTCAGCGGAACGGGTTCGTCGACCACGTGCGCGCCGGTCGCGTGCACGCCGGCAGGCGCGACGTTCCTCGAGGGGACCTCGGCACAGGTCGTGCCGCGCCACCCGATCAACGTCTTCTACAACACCTCGACCGACTACCAATTGCTCAACGAGTACCAGTCGATCTACGGCAGTGACGCGTCTGTGTGCGCCGCAACGGGTTGCACCTGGGCGAACGTGATCGACCAGAACGTCTCGGGCATGTTCCAGTTCATGATGGCCAACGACCCGCGGCCGAGCTACGTCCACCAGACGAACATCATGGGGACAGCACCGGCCGGCTCCGAGGGATCAGCCGATCTCCCGCCGTCGAGCTACGTGCCGCAGCCCTCGGCGACGCCGGTCACCGGCGGCACCGCGGACGAACCGGCGGGAACGGGTAACCCCACCTCGGTCGGCGACGGCACGCTGTACCAGGTGCTCGATCCGCTGATCTACGAATACAACGAGTACTTCAACACGAATGCGCCGTACGAGCAGCTGACCGAGCAGCAGATCGCCACCCTCCTCGCCCAGCAATCGGCGTGGTCGGCCAACTCCGCGAGCGCCGCCCCCGTCACGGGGTCGATCGCAACCGGCAGCAATCAGGTCACGCTCACCAACGTGGGCTCGCCGATCGAGACGCCGCTTACCGGGGTCCCCTCGGTCGGTTCGCTCTACGGTGGCATCCAGTCCGGCTGGAGCAGCATTCCCACCGGCACGACGACGCTCCAGTCATCGACGACGTGGCCCGCTTACGGGGCCCCGGTTCCGCTGATCCTGCCGACGGCCCCGGTGGTCTCGACAGGCTTGGCGACCGGCATCTCGGCGACCGCGGCGACGCTGAACGGCACCGTCAACGGCGAGAACAACGCCATCACCGATTGCCACTTCAGCTGGGGTACGAGCACCAGCTACGGCAACAGCGTGCCGTGCGCGGGAATCCCCGCGAACGGTGGGACCGGGGCCGTGACGGCCGCGCTGTCCGGGCTGAGCGCCGGCACGACGTACCACGTCCAGCTGGTGGCGACGAACGCCGCCGGACCCACGGACGGGAGCGACGTGTCGTTCACGACGTCCGGCTCGGCCACGACCGGGGCCACGGTGCTGTCGGTAGGCGCTCCGGTCAAGAGCTGCAAGGCCGGGACGTGCACGTACAAGGCGGCGACTGGTGCGCTCACCACGCTCGGCGGCAAGAAGCCGAAGGGCGTCGTGTACCTGCTCACCGGCTCCGGCACGCCGATCACGGGCTCACAGGTGAAGATCGTCGACGGAAAGACGACGGTCACGGTCAAGACCGGTTCCAAGGGGACCGCGTCGTTCACGCTCGCGGTCGGAAAGAGCCGCAAGATCACGCTCTCCTATGCGGGCACCTCTACCCAGCCGAGCGCAAGCCTGACCGTCTCGGTGAAGGACGTCGCCTATGGCACGATCAAGCTGACCACGAAGCACCTGCCGGCCTCCGGTCCGGCCGCGTTCGATGGGAAGGTCGTTGGAGCCAACGGGAAGCCGGCGAAGCTGGCTGTCGAGCTCCAGTACCTGACCTCGAAGAACAAGTGGCACACCGTCAAGACGGTCCACTCGTCGGCCGCCGGGAAGTGGAAGGCGAGCGTCTCGTGGCCGCGTAAGGGCCATGCCGGTAAGAACGACGTCTACTACCGGGTCGACGTCGCAGGAACCGCGTCGGCCCAGATCAGCGCCCGCCTGCCGTAGCAACCGGCGGTCGTGGTGCTCAGCAGGCGGCCCGCGCGAGCGGGCCGCCCGCTGAGCCATCGATCAAAAGGCGGTTATTCCCCCGTTACCTTCCATTGAACTGATGACCACGATCACACGCATGCCTCCTTCGCGCCGGCCGATCCGCGGTCGGGTCGCGGCAGCCCTGACCGCCGCGGTCCTGCTCGCCGGGTGCGGCAGCAGCGCCACGCCGAGCAGCACCACGTCGACCACCACCAAGCGGCCGGCCCCGCGCAAGATCTACACCTACCCGCCCGCCAAAGCCCATCGCCCTGGCGTGCGGCACGTCGGCCACCACGCTAAGGCGCTCACGTCGACGCTCACGACGTCCACCCCGCACGCCAAGACCAGCCCTCCTCCGCCGAAGCCAGTCACTGGAGTAGGAGCGCCGGCCAGCCTCTCCGGCAACGGCGATCAGCCGCTTCCCACCTTGTTGGAGAAGACCACCGTCGTGCTTGAATACTCGACCAGCAAGCCGCCGCTTCAGATCTTCAATCTGCGCGGGTTCCTGCTGGTGAACAGCAGCTCCTCGACGGGCACGGTGCGACTGACCCGCGGCACCTATGCAGGCCTCCACGTCAGCACGAAGGGCCACTGGACGATCAAGATTCGCGCCTCGGCATGACGCTCTATCGGGAGATCGAGGGCTCACTGCCGCGCCGGATCTCGTCCGCTGATCAGGATCAGGCTTCCGAGCAGCCGCCGGGTGCCGATGGCGTCCTGCCCGAGGTGACGGTCGTGCTCGCTGACGACCAGGTGGCAACCCGCGCGGGTGTCCGCCGGGCGCTGGCGCCGCACGGCTTCCGGATCGTGGCTGAGGTAGAGAACGCAGCCGATGCGGTCATCGCGGCGCTCGAGCACCGTCCGGACGTCTGCATGCTCGAGGTTCGCCTGCCCGGCAACGGGATCGAGGCCGCGCGGCGAATCAGCGACGAGCTGCCCGAGGCGAAGATCGTGATGCTCACCGCCTCCGAGCGCCACGACGATCTGGTCGCGGCCCTGCGGGCCGGCGCCGACGGCTACCTGCTGAAGACGACCTCCGCCGACCGGCTTCCGTACGCGATCAGAGGGGTGCTGCGGGGCGAGGCCGCGCTTCCTCGCGAGATGGCGACAGGCCTGATCCGGGAGTTTCAGGATCACGGGCGCAAGCAGCGCGTGCTGCTCTCGGTCTCCGGGCACCGCGTCGAGCTCACGGCCCGTGAGTTCGAGGTCCTGGAGCGGTTGCGCCGCCGCGAGACGACCTCTCAGGTCGCCGGCCACCTCGGCATCGCCGATGTGACCGTGCGCCGCCACGTGTCGGCGATCCTGCACAAGCTGGGGACCCCAGATCGGAGCAGCGCACTCGCCCTGCTCGACCGTGAGGAACGGCGTAAGGTCGACGAGCTGTTGCCGGCCTCGTAGGTGGTCACGGTCCGATCGCGACCGCGGTCTCGCCGGGATCCACCCGGATCCATCCCGACCGGGTGCCGCCGTACCCGGCACCCACCTCTGTGCCGCTCAACGGCACCTCCAGCGACGACGAGCTGCGGCTGACGATCGTCACCCGCGGCCCCTCGATGTAGCCCTCGACGGAGTCCGTAGTGAGCGCCGCCCGCCACGCCGTGTCGCGGGCGAGCAGCTCGGCGATCTCGCCGAGCGTCGGCTGAACGAGCGGCGCATTGCCTGCGAATAGGCTGCGGTACACGCTCAGCAAGGTGTCCAGGAGTCCGTAGAAGATGCCGCCGTCCTCGCCCGTGCGTGCCAGGTTGCTCTGATGGCAATAGTGCGGGCGCGGGTCGTTGCCCGTCAGGACGGCGAACATCCGCGTCGCCTCCGCGACGAGCACGTCCTGCCACGAAGACGGCGCACCGTCGCCGGCCTCGTGGCGATGGCGGTCGAGCGCCTGCGCCTCCGTGGCCGCGTCGTAGGGTAGAGCCGTGGGATAGCGCGGCACCGCGAGCGCCGGGCCAACGGCGAACGGAGTGCCCGGGGGCAAGCACGGACCCTCGGGATCGTGCGGATCCGCCGGATAGGGCCGCGACGCGTCGCACGCGAGGTAACGGATTCCGCTTGACTGCAGCGCCGCGTCGAGCTGCGGGTTCCCGCAGTGAGGCGGCGTTGCGGCCAGGTTGGCGAGGCCCGAGTGCTCGCCCGTGACGAGCGCGGCCTCCTCGAGCTCCAGCCCCTGATCTCGCGCCCAGCTCACGTTCCGCTCGATCTGCGCTTCGATCTCGGGGGTCGAGGCGTCGTCCAGGTTGGCGTGGTCGTAGGTGTGATTGATCCAACCGAACGTTTCGCGGTCGGCCACAAGCTTGCGCAGCAGCGGATCGACCGGGGTCCCCTGGCGGCGGAGATAGCCCTCGCTCCCGCCGCCGTTGCAGACGAGGTCGAGACGCAGTCCCCGCGCCTGAGACCAGCTCGCGGCGTGGGTTGCGTCGGCGGCCGTCATCCGGATCAGCCCGGGGTGTTGCGTCTCGCTTCGGTGCGTGGCGACGTTCCAGGAATGGTTGGCAACGAGCACGTCGTCGATCTGCAGCGGCAGGTAGTTGCGCTCGTATCCCAGGTAGCTGCCGCGGGTCACCCACGCCAGCTGGCCATGACGCAACAGCTGCGTCTGCACCTGGTCGGGGTTCGAGTCGTAAGTCTGAACCATCTCCTCACGACCATCCGCATGGCGATGGATGCCGAGCAGCGCCGATCCTTCAGGGCCGACGACGAGGGTCTCGAAGCTGTCTCCGCTCACGGGCGACGCGAGGTAGCCCCAGCTGTCGATTTCGATCGGCACCGTGCCGCACAGGTACGGGAATGCCTGATGGCCGCTGGGGGTGAGACGTGCGGTCACGCCCTGCAGGCGTCCCGCCGAGAAGGGACCTTGCAGCCCGTACTCGGCGGACGGGTACACGTAGGCGCTCAGCTGGCGGACACCGAAGTCCCGCGCCAGCCCCTCGAGCTCTTCGCGCTCGCTGCGGCTCAGCGCTTCGTCGATCAGGGCGCCCGTCGCGAGGATCAGCGCCTGAAAGCGCGAGTGGCCGACTCCCGCGGTGAGCAGTTGCCGCAAGCGGGACGAGCGAGGAGGCGGTCGGTCGAGACCCAGGACGATCGCCTCGAACGGCACTCCTTCCCGCCTCAGTGCGAACTGCCAGGCCTGGAACGAGGGCTCTTCGCCGGTCGCCGCGAGCAGCAGCACCTTCATCTCGATCCGCACAGAGACGATTATTCATAGTCAGCGGAGCGATGCCGATAACTAAAGCGTTCAGTGCCATGAACGCAAGTTCGCGCTCGTGCCCCATGTGTCGACCGAGCCCGCGCCGGGACAATTGCCGGCAGCAAGGATCAGGTCTTGGGGGCTGGCACGATGCCGCCCGGGCGAACCGGTCCAGGATAAGTGGGGACTGAGGGAAAAGTGAGCACGCCAAGCGAAGCTGTCATCCCGCTCGTACGGGACCGTGTCGACTCGACGCCCGAAACGGCGAGCGTCGAACCGATCGCTCCTACGGCTCCGATTTCGGCGTCGGCTCACCCCACGCCGGCGGCCATCCCGCGCTCGCGCCGCTCGCGCGTGCTGATGATCACCGAGGGCACCTATCCCTATGCGGTCGGTGGAGTCAGCTCGTGGTGCGACGCCGTGATCGGAGGGCTCGATCACCTCGACTGGGACATCCTGCCGATCATCGCCGGTGGGAAGCGCTTGCGCCAGAACTTCGTGCTGCCGGCCCACGCGCGCCTACTTCGTTCGATCGAGCTGTGGTCTGAGGATGCGCCCCCGCGACGCGCGCCGCGTCCTCGCAGGCGCGGCAGCGGCTCCAAGCTGCCGAGCCAGCTGCTGCGCGGGCTGCTGCCGTGGGAGGGCTCGCTCACCGAGCTCACCGCCGCGCTCGTGCGTTGCCGAGAGCGCCCGCAGGCGGTCCGGCGCGAGTTTCGGGACAGCGACAGCTGGCAGGAGTTCCTGCTCGCCCTCGTCGAGGTGCTCGCCGTGAGCTCCGACCAGTCCGCGCCGGCTCCGGTCTACGACACGATCGAGGCCGCGCGGCTCTATCAGACGCTCTACTGGGTCGCCCGCACCGCGGCGGTGCCGACGCCGCCGTGCTCGTTGCTGCACGTCACGGCGGCCGGCTGGGCGGCGATCCCGGCGCTGGCGCACAAGGCGATCCACGGCACGCCATTCCTCCTCAGCGAGCACGGCGTATACGTGCGGGAGGCGTACCTCGCGTCGGTTAACAACGCGTCGGTGTCGCTCGGCCAGCGCCACATCTCGACGCGGCTCGCGCTGGGGCTGACGCGCGCAACTTACGCCGCAGCGGACATGATCGCGCCGGTGACGGAGGCGAACGCCGAATGGGAGCGAGGGCTCGGAGTCACCCCCGACAGGATCCGGGTGATCCCGAACGGGATTCAGCCGCCCACCCATTGGACCAAGGCCCCGGGCATCAAGAAGGTGATCGCGATGGGCAGGATCGACCCGCTCAAGGACGTGCAGACGATGTTGCTCGTCGCCGACGAGGTCCTCCAGCGGATGCCGGAGGCGCGGTTCGAGTACTGGGGGCCGGCGACCTCGGGTCAGGAGCAATACGCGCGCGCGTGCGAGCGCATGCACGAGCAGCTGGGACTCGGCGAGCGCTTCCGATTCATGGGCCGGACCGCAGATCCCCACGGCGTGATCCGCAACGCGGACCTGGTCCTGATGACCAGCATTTCCGAAGCGATGCCGATGGCACTGCTGGAGGCGATGGCCCAGGCCCGACCGGCGGTGGCGACCAGCGTCGGCGGCGTCCCGAGCGTGCTGAGCGGATGCGGCCTGATCGCGGCCCCGGGCGACGTGCACGGGCTCGCCAGCGCCGTCGTGACCGTGCTCGACGATCCGAATCTGGCCGAGCGGCTCGGTCGGCGCGGCTTTGAACGGCTACACCGGCGCTATACGCTTGCGCGCTGCGTCACGGGTTACCGTGACCTGATCGGCGAACTGGTCAATGGGGCCGCATGAGCCAGCGTGATCGAGGGAACGGCAACGGGCACGTGAACGGGAACGGACGCCTCAACGGGAACGGTCATGCGCCGCTCGGGGGACCCGGCAGCGAGGCGGCCAACAGCGCGTACGCCGAAGGCGTCATCGAAGCCCGCCTGGGGCGTCCCGCGCTCGACATCCTCGAGGCCACCGTCGTGCTCGAGGCATGGACCGGCGCGCCGGCCCGCAGCGCCATGTCCACGGCGCCGGATTTGGTCTCCTCCGACTTCCGGCCTCGGGATGCCAACCCGAGCCTCGAGGCGAGCGAGGACCGAGAGCAGCAGAGCGTCGTCGCAGAGGGGATCACTTTGGTGCTGTCGATCCTCTCGGTCGCTGCTTGGGCGATACCGCTCAGCAGGGACTACGGCCCGCACGTGCTCGCGCATGCCATCCGCTTCGCCCTGCCGATCGCTGTGGCGCTGCAGTGGGGACTGCGTAGCCGCTACCTCGGTCGACGCCACGCGCTCGCGATCTTCGGTCGCGACGGGATCGCTTTCTGCGCGCTGGCGATGCTGGCTGTAGAGCTGCCGCTCGCACTGATCCACAAGTCGGGCCCGATCGCAGCTACGTTCGTCGCGATCTGGGTCGGAGGGGCGATCGTCTCCCGCCGCGGTTGGGGACTCGTTTATGCAACGACGCTCGTGATTGCGACGATCGCCCTGGACCGTCACGCGCCGGCCAACCTGGTGCTCGGCTCCCTGACCGCGTTCACTCTGATCGTGTGCATGGTCGGCGTACTCACCCGGCGCCAGAGCACGGACGAGCGCGCCGGGAGTATTCCCCGCGCGCTGCTGGCGACCCTGCTCGGCGGCTGCACCGGAGCGCTGCTGGTGGCCGATCCGACCCTCGGCTGGGGCGTCCGCGGCCTGCATCCGGCGGTTTCGCTGATTCCTTCCGTGATCGGCAGCTTCTGGGGTGGCTACTACCTATGGAATCTCTACGACGTGATTCCACGCGGCTTGAGCGGCATGCCGCTCGCCAGCGGGAGCAGCGCTGCGTTTCGCGGCCCGGGGATGTCGATCTTCCTCGGTGCGATGCTGCGGTTGGTGGGAACGACGGTCGTGCTCTCGGCGGTCGTCAGCCTGATCGGTCACTGGACGCACGGCGCCGACGCGCCGAGCCTGTTCGTCGCGTTCGGCAGCGTTGCCCTCCTGAGTCTGTTGATCGGTCTGCTGGAGTCGCTCGCGCTTCGGCGTGCCGCGCTGGTCGCGGCTGCGGCCGCCGTGGCTGCCGAGGTCGCCTGGCACGAGCTGGCGTGGCGATCCGGAATTCACTGGCACGTCTCCGGTGCCGCGCTCATTGTCGGGGCGAGCGTGGGAATGCTGCTCGCGCTGCCACCGCTGATCGTACGGCTGGCCCGTTCCGGCAGCGTGCTCGCGACCACGCTCTGGATCCAGTAGCAAGTCGTTCACGGATGAACGGAGTTTGCGCGATCCGGGCCATTTACGTGGCTGCTGTCGGCTGCGACCCTGACGTAGACGCCAGAGGAGTTCGCGTGTCAGGGAACGCCACGCGACGTTCGAAGCTACAACGAGACACCGAGCAGGGGGATTTCCATGCACATCGTGCAGGAGTACGCAGCGCCCGAAGAGTTCGGGAGCCCGACCGTGGTGCCCGCGGCCGGGCCTGGGCCGTACTTGGCCGGGAGCAATGGGGCGCAGGACGCCGCCGATACGCTTGACGAGGCCTGGGCCGTGCTCAGCGAGAGCCTCGTCATCCGCGAGCAGCTGAATCAGGCTTGCGTCGAGGTCAAGGTGACGATCGACGCGATCAAGATGCGTCTGGACAGGCTGGCGCTCAAGATCGTCGATTACGACGGCGCCGCCCCGCATCCGGCCGACCAGCTGCGCCGGCGCGTATCGTAGGCTCCGCACCCCGGCGGGATTGCTTGCCATACTGGCGTTGATGGGCGGCCGCAACAGTCGCTGAAGCGGCTGAGGTGGCGGACGCGGAACCGTTGGCGTTCGTCGCCGTCACGACCGCATCTATTGTGGCGCCGACATCGCTGGCCGTCAGCTTGTATGACGACTTGGCAGCACCGGCGATGGTGCTACAGCTGCCGGCTTCGCAGATCTGCCAACGGTACGTGTAGCTCGTCGGGGTGTGTGACCAGCTGCCTTTGCCGACCGACAGCGAGTCGCCTTGCTTGGCCTTCCCGCGCAGCACAGGCAGCTGCGTGTCCACCGGCGCCGCGCCCGTGGTCGGTGTGGTCACCGGAGGCGACGGGGGCGCGACCGGGGGGGACGGGGGCGCGACCGGCGGCGTCACCGGCGGCGTCGGTGGTGTCACCGGCGGTGGCGGTTGCGTCACCGGCGGTGGCGACGAGGTCGCGCCGGCTGGGGCGCAGGGTTGGTAGGTGCCGCCGGAGAGCTCGACGCTGAAGAGGGCGCCGGTGATGCCGGCGGCTGTGTCGGCGGCGCAGAATTTGCTGGTCGTTTCGCCGTCTTGGGTGTATTCGGCG
>Ga0302324_100010547_pt1 | contig 19112 bp, 18 predicted proteins | sample Palsa_T0_1_FD_201949 | JGI IMG/M metagenome (GOLD analysis project Ga0302324, IMG submission 201949) | Peat permafrost microbial communities from Stordalen Mire near Abisko, Sweden - Palsa_T0_1 | ecosystem: Environmental > Terrestrial > Soil > Palsa > Peat permafrost | place: Sweden: Abisko...
CTCCTGTTCGCGGCAGAGAAAAATCCCCAGAAATCTCGACCGTCTCCGCAGGCACATGCTCGAGCAGCGCGCCGATGTGCCGCTTCTCGCGAATGCCCTCCACTCCCGCGCCCATCCGCGAGCCATATAGCTTATCGATATCGTCATACATCTTTGCCGAGGAGCCGTAGAGAAACGTCTTGACCGAGGCCTGCCCAAGAATCTCGAATGCACTCTCGATCTGGCTCGCCGTCAATGCGGAATTGTGCGCCTGAACCGCCGCAATCAGCGGATTCGCGACGTCTTTGAAGCGGCCCTCACGATAAGCCAGCGTGCCCGCGAAGTATTGTTCCTGCTCCGGCCTCAAGCCGGTCGCGTTTGGGAGCCGGCGAGCAAATTCCAGATAGTCGTCTTTGTCCAATAGAGCCTGCAAAGACGCCGCAGTTGCCCTGAGATCTGCCGATGCGGGACTGGTTTCCGGATCTGAAACTCGAAGCGCAGTTGCGCCCAACCCAGCACAGAGACATCTGACAAGCAGTGCCGCAGCTAGAAGAGCCGTACCGGCAAACCCGACCATGAAATCTCCATCCTGCGCTGCGGCATCCTGTTCCGGCTCATGGCCAGATGGCACACCCTTCTATTTTTTCTCAACTTACCACAGAAGTGGGTGCCCTACCCTTCCCCGTTTTTGGGAAGGGTGGGTGTCACAGAAGCTTCAGGGTGTTCGCGACCCCACGCTGTCCAGCGGACCACCAAGCCACGACGCTGCCTCAACTTTTCCCGTCTTTGCTCGAATATCCGGTAGCCGGATCGAGATTCGAGCAGCGGCTGCCTGCGATAACAGGTTAAGGGGATGAAGTGGAAGTTGCCCAGCGTGATAATGAATCAACCCTCCGGGCATAATGGACAGATGCTAAACCGTACTAATGTCCTGAGCTTTAATTCATTCAACAAATGTTGTCATCCTGAACGTAGTGAAGGATCTGCTTTTCTGCGATCGACGTCCGCTCGGAGTCCTTTGTAATCTGTATCGAACTTCAGATTCAGAACACTAAGGGCTGGTGCTCAAAGAGCAGAGACAAAAGCAAGAACAGGGCTGGCCTTTGTGAACTCCACCCTCCGCGAAAAACCGGGGAAGGGCAGGGCACCCAGATTTGCGGTTGGGATAGAGAGTACAAAAACTTGGGTCGGCCACCCGCCGAAGTATGGGCACCTCGATTTTCGATCTACGCCACCCCAGCTCACCCTCCACCGGGATTCAGCACCTTGACAAGACCTTCGACCTTATCAAGGACTATCGGTCTCCCATAATTAGCCCGACTGACTGGAATGATGCAAGACATGTCTCGCGTTCCGCCGCCTGAAGATCAATTGAGAAGTTGAGTGTGATCAGCAACAAATGAGGACGTTCTGCCTGAAATACAACATGCCAGATTCTGCCCTCGGCATTCCGATACTTGACGTACGAGCGATTGAAAGACCTCTCGGCAACTTCAAGCTGGGTGGAATCCGCATTTTGCAGATAGCGCTCAAGATGCCAGGACGTATCAAAATCTGCGCTAGCGTCTTCAGACGTAAATAGGCTTATAACGATAGCCATATCGTCACTACCGTTTGAAAACGAAAGCACGCCATCTTCAAGAACGATCTTCCAGAGAAGAGGAATTCTTGCGGAGTAAACTCCATTGCAAAATTCTGCTCCGACCCAAGACTGTTTCATTTGCTGTAAGTCTCCACAACTGCTTTCCATATGCCTCCAAGCACGTTCTGTAGCTCCTGCCGGTAACCTTCGACTTGTCTCTGTCCTCTTGCTATGGCAGATGGATTATTCGGCTTGAGCTCCTTGACCGTCTGTGTTGCATGATTTACCGCGTCTGGTCTTTTTCCTGACGGTAGCCGAACATCTTTCGAAAATCCGGCCCCCGGATCGTAGGCTTTGTGTGCGTCCCGTCCAGAAGCAGCCGCTGAGGTTTCACCGCTAGTGCTACTTGCCGCCAATGCCAGATGCGTTACGCCTTCAACAGCGGCTGCTGAACCTTGGCCGATGGCAACTGCCGAAGCGACATTGATCGGAACGCCCGCAATCGCTCCAACACCTGTTGCATCCAATGCTAAACCTGCAACCTCGCCTCCGCCACCCAGGAGCGCTTCGCCTGCGCCCACAGCCGCCGCAGTAAAATCTCCAGTAGCAGCTCCGATTTGCCCGGCAGCCGTCGTCTGCTGCTGTCGGCCCGCGCCAAGAGCATTATCGCTTGCAAAGGCGTTTAGAGCGCCCGCAGCGAAATTTGCAATTTCGTGAGCAGTATTCCAATCGTTGTTGCGTTGCTGGCACACGCCGTCATCACTCGAGCAATGTCCATCTGCATCGACACCCGCGAGTGGATCATTTTGCAAATAGGTATACAAATTCAGTGTTTGCCGGGTGCCCCATCCTTCGCGCTCTTTGCGAAGGGTGGGATTCACAATCGCCGCCATGAAACCATCCCCGATACACTCATCGCTCCACCGAAGCCAGACCCCAAACCTCGCGCGGTGAGTAGGCCAAGGGGATTTCACCCTCACGCGACCCCAGTTTCGACAGCGCCTTAAGGAACGAACTATACGTGTTCGGACGGTTTGCTTTCGCCATCACCTCGATACCCACCTGACATCTTTCCGATGCCTTTTCAAGCTTCGTTCACCGCCACGCTTTTTTGAACGCAGCACTGCGTGGAATTATCCCTGTTTAGGGCATAAATATACTTGGCGCACCATGGTGAAAGCCAGCCGAGGTAGTGTCCTATGACTGCGTTGCTGGCGTGATACCATTTGGTTCCCCGACAAGGAGAACCATGAGAATACGCCAATACATCTGCGTCAGTTTGTTAAATCTTGGTTTCTTGGTGATAGGCATCGCGGTTGACCGATTTTTCTTGGAGAAAACTGTGACCGTCCACGCACAGGCAGCGGCAGCGGAAGATTTTGAAGAAGTTTCTCCTACGATGACCGTGGGGACGGCTGGTATCGGTACACTCTTGGCAAATCGCATTGCAGCCGATCAGGTTATGGTCAATGGATACGATGTGCTAAAGCTCGACGATGCGATATTGAACCTCCTTGCCAGGAAGACGCTTACAACGCCACAAGAGCTGAAAGCAACTGCTGACTTAGCTAAAGTTCGCCCTCTCCGAATGAAGGCACCGCCAGCCCCACCAGCACCGACGAAAGCGCCAGCAAAATGAAAACCCGTTACCTTCTATTCTTGCTTTGCATCTCCTCTCTCGGCAGCGCGCAGATTTTGACGAAGCCTCCGGCACAAAAGATCGTCCCGGTACCCGATACTTCCGGTCTCATCATGGACATTTATAAGCAAACGAATGCCCAAAACGCACAACTGTCTGCGATGCAATCGCAGATGACCGACATTAAAGAGGCGGTCAATCGCATCGAGGCAACGCAGGGAGACTCCGAAAAGTCAATGGATGGTATGCGGCACGATATAGATAAACAGGGGGTCATAGCAAATCTCTTCGTTTACAGCGTCCAGACCTTTTTTACGATAATCGTCGCCATTTGTGTTACAGTCCCCGGCACTTTCTTGGTTCAAAAAGTATTGAACGAGAGGTTTTCTAAGCCGCTTACGCCTCCATCAAATCCCGAATAGACAGCCCTCAGCCGATTTCTTCTTTGATAGGGATGCTCGTTTTACAGTATGCGATTGCGCAGCCGCTGGAGATGACGCTCGCGGAGATGTTCCGGGGATTTTAATTTAGAAACCTTCTTGGGAACTAGCAGGACTCTTAGCCGGTGCCCGGTCACTTCGGCAAGTTTATCTAGGGTCGTCACGGTCGGATTGCACTTTCCAGTCTCCCATCGCGTGATCTGAGAACGATTTGTGCACATCAGTTTGGCTAGTTCACCTTGAGTGAGGCCAGCGCGTTTCCTGGCTTGCGTCATTGTGCGACTGAGGCCGTGACGTTGCTTCATTAGAACCTCTCCTTGGAGTATCATTGCCTCATGAAGCCGCCGCCGGACAATCCAGAGTTCGCCAAATTCACAGACGCTTTAAGCAAAATCATGCGTGTGTCGAAGGTTGAACTCCAGAGACGAATCGAAGAAGAGAAGCAGGAGAAGAAAGCTAAACGCTCCGCTTCCCGCGCTGCTGGCGCTTCGCCCACTTCGGCAAGTTAGAACGCTTCTGCTGGCCCCGACTCCTTGCCGGTCAGCTCTTTGTATGTCAAACGCTTTCCGGCAATCTGAGACAACGCAAAAGCGAAGCGGTCCAGATCGGTTAGTGGATTGTCTTTCGTGGCCCGGTTGTTGTAGCGGAAAACCTGCTCATCCACGTAGCGGTCAAGGTGAAACGCTTCGACGGACACATACGTGCCGCGCAGGCCCCGCTTCAGTAGGCTCCAGAAATTCTCCAGCGAGTTTGTGTGAATGTCGCCGCGTACATACTCCTCAAGGTGATTCACCGTTTCGTGGACGAATTCAAGAGCCTTGAGATTCTGATACTGCTTGGCGGCGTCCGTATACACCACGCTTTTACCTTCAACGTTGCTCAAGATTGCGTCTTGCAAAATCTCCCGGCTGACGTTCGGTACGACGCTGGCGCGGACCTTGCGGGTCTCACGGTCCAGCATTCCCATCACTGGAACCTTGACCGAACCGGCCTTCTGCTCGGGATCGGAAAACCGCTTGCGGCTTGCCCGTTTGCTGACGTGCCAGTTCTTAGGATTCCCCCCAATGAAAGCCTCATCCACTTCGACCGGCTCACCGCCGCCGCCCATCTTCTCCCAAGTGTTGTTCTTGAGCGCAAGCCGGATGCGATGGAGCATGAACCACGCTGATTTCTGCGTCACGCCCAGGCTGCGGTGAATCTCCCATGAGCTGATACCGTTCTTGCAGTTCACGATCAGCCAGAGCGCCGTGAGCCATTTGTCCAGCGTGATCGGCGAATCTTCAAACACGCTAAATGTCTTGACGCTGAATTGCTTATGGCACTCCTTGGCCATGCACTTCCAAATCCGCCGCGTGCTCAGGTAGCTGACCCGCTTGCCGCTGCAATGCGGACAGGTCACGCCGTCCGGCCAGCGCATAGCCGCAACCAAGTCCACACAAACGTCGGGATCGGCGAAATAGCGGGTGGCGGCTAGCAGGTTCTTGGGAAGTTTATTGCTATCCATCTCGTGCCTCACATTTAATTCTGTATGTAAATAATAGTAATAATTGATATATGGTGTGTCAAGTGGTATTTCGTAGGACAACTGACCATTATTGAGGTAGTTCCCCCGCTGGGGATGCCTGCTTGGTGGTCCTCGAATTGTCATCCAGAGCTTCATGTCTACATCAGAGTACGTCTCAACTCCATGTATAACAATGACTTACGGGATGACTTCTCGTAGACTTATGTGACTGGCAAATCTGAAAGTCACTGAATCTTACTGACCTTTACTGACTTTCCGGTGACCTTTTACTGACCTTTTTCAAAGTCACTGGCCTTTTCAGGAGTTCAGAGAACAGATTTTCGTATGCCGCAATGTGATTCCGCCTCGGTATAGTCTGTCCCGCTAGATGCTTGTATACCGAGCGCGGAACGATCTCTAAAACTTCAGCCATTTTCTCCGCTGTGATGTTGCACTCGTTTTGCAGTCGTTTGATTTGAGCTGCCAGCGATTCTTGCGGGGGTGTATTTGTCGTCTCGCGCTTCGGTTGACGCTGCTCTTTTGCAGGCTCACTGGAAATGAGTGAAGGCGCGTTTCCTTGCTCGTATCGTTTCGCAGTATTCCAAAGCATCTTTTGCAAGTCCTGCTCAACTTCAGGTCGCGACAAACCGTGATATCCCAATATCAGTGTTTTGGAGTCAGCCTCTTCTAACCTTTCAATTGCCGTCAATACTCGCATAACCACACGATCCGTCAGACGTGAAAGCCATGCCGGATAACGTCCATCGGGACGGAATTGATCATACTGATCCGCCTCTGTCTTAAATAAGCGGTCTGCATACCATTCGATTAAGTGGCGAAGGTGTTCCCGTCTTGGAGGAGGAACGGGGCTGTCTAAGGGGTAGTATTTCTTTACTCGCATCTCCGCAATGAGCGACCAATGAACCTGATCAACCTCATAGAGAGATTGATCTATCTTCTCGAACGTATATTGGTCCAGCGGTGGTCGCTCAAAATCGCTCATTGTTTGGAGCGACCATTCTAGCCGGACAGAGGGGCGATCCGGAATTTTCAGTCCCCGGCTCGGCGGCGAGATTCACGGAACCTGCCGCCCGCCAGAACTTGCTACCTAACGCGCTTGCTCTTGTCCTTGATCCAGCCCGCCAGTTCCTTCATGCAGTCTGGACATAGGGGATTAGACGCTTTTTCACGGCTCAAATTAACAATGCCCGAATCGTTGATCGTCTTTCTCGACTTGCTGTATGTTGCCACACGTTCCCCTGTTACGCTGCCTCTGCGAATGTATCCACGGACTCCATGGGCTATTTGTTCTTCGAAAGACCTTGTAATGCGCCAGCGACTTTTTGAACTGCGGCCTCGATTTCCTTCTTGCTCACATTTCCGAAGCTACTTTGGTGGGACTGTATGTATGTTCGTGCGACCTGCTCTGCCTGCTCTTTTCCCATGATTAGCTCCTCAGTGGTTAGACTACACGATGGTCAGTTTGGGTTGGTATACCTTGTGCAAAACGAGGTCAGTGAAATCGCTTGGCCAATACCGCTGTGTCAGCCTCGGGTGTTTCTCCATGAAGGCCCTGTACAGCGCGTGAAGCTCGATTAGAGGCTGCAAAATCTGCTTGATGTCATCTACAGTCGGCTCACCGCTTGCGATTTGCGGCTTGATGAGGTTGCGGGCGTCGTTGGCTAGAGCGATCCAGATTGGAGCATGATCCGTATATAGTTTGACGAACTCCTTGCCTTCAAGTCGTAACCTAGCTTTCTCTGTGAGAGCCATGGTCACAGCATCCACAATACCCACACGGCGTACAAGAGAAAACTTCCGAGAGCAACGATGAAGCCGTACTTCCAGATGATAAGAAGTGCACTGGACTCCATATGGAAAAGCCACCAATATGCCGCAAAAGCTACGAAAACCTGAGTCAGAAGTGGGATGAACCCCATTTTCGCAACCCTAGTGTATCTCTTGATTACCTTATCCGAAGTTTCGACCGGAAGAGCGTCAGCGCGACTCACGACAAAGGTCACGAACACAAGAAGAATTGCAGCGATCCCCGTCGCGCCACCAATAACCGCGACCGCGATGTCCTTAAGAGGAACTTCCATTGCCGATTCCTTTCGGCATAGACTACGCTGGCACTCGAATACCGTCAATCTATGGTGCGCCAAGTATATTTATGCCCTGTTTAGTGCATAATAGTGATGAAGCTGGCAATCCGACACCCAGCGTATTCTTAGTTATCCAAATCAATCTTCAGTCTCGCAGCAGATTTGGCATCCGTTCAAAGCAAAAGAGTGCGCAAAAAGTGGCGCATATCCCCGGCTAATCGTCCCATAGCGACACTGAAAACAGCTCGTAAGCCATTCATTCAGTTGGAGATGAGCCGAGAAAACAATACCCACCCCCGGTTTTTTCATCTTTGTCCGGCCTTTTTGTTCGTCTTTGGTAGTCGAGGCCCAATTCAATTCCTGCAATTGCTTGGGCTCTGCGGCCATCTGTAGGGCATTGTCGTCCATCCCCGTTACAATTCTGAAGGAATGACGACACCTAAAATTGCCTTTCTCTTTCCCGGCCAGGGCTCACAAACCGTAGGCATGGGGCGCAGCCTCGCCGAGCATTTCTCTGTTGCCGCCGCAACCTTTGCCGAGGCAGACGAAGCGCTGGGATTCCCCCTGAGCCGCATCTTCTTTGACGGCCCTGAAGACGAACTGCGGCTGACTGAAAATACCCAGCCAGCAATTCTGGCAGTGAGCGTCGCCGCTCTGCGCGTTCTTGCCGAGCATGGAATCTCGCCTCAGATCGCTGCCGGACACTCGCTGGGCGAGTGGTCGGCGCATGTAGCCGCCGGCACGCTGAGCTTTGCCGACGCTGTTCGCGCTGTCAAGGCCCGCGGGCGCGCAATGCAGTCCGCCGTCCCTGCGGGCGAAGGTGCGATGGCCGCAGTCCTGGCGCTGGCCGCTGAGTCCGTTGCCGAAGCCTGCGCCGAAGCTGCCTCCGAAACCGGTCAGCCCGTTTCGCCCGCAAACTTCAACACGCCGGACCAGACAGTGATTTCAGGCGCCAGAGCGGCGGTCGAAAAAGCCGCCGAGCTGGTGAAAGCTCGCGGCGCGCGCAAGGTCGTTATGCTGGCCGTCAGCGCGCCATTCCATTGCGCTCTGATGCAGCCCGCGCAAGAGGAAGTAGCCCGCGTACTGAGCACGATCGCACTTGCCACCCCCGCTATTCCGGTAGCCGCCAATGTCTCCGCAACGCTCGTAACTTCTGCGGAAGGCGCGCGTCAGGCGCTGATTGACCAAGTAACCGGAACCGTGCGCTGGGCAGGATGCGTGCAGGCTCTCCGAGATGCCGGAGCCGAAGTCTTCGTCGAAGTGGGCCCAGGCAAAGTGCTGACCGGCCTGCTGCGGCAAATTGACCGCAGCCTCAAGTGCGTCAACGTCGAAGACGTCGCCAGCCTGGAAAAAGCTCTAATGGAGCTGAAGCCTTGAAATCCATCATTCCGGATTCAGACTCAACTCGAACGGCGAAAATCCCAGCGTGTGCTGCCTCTTGTCATACGCCAGGAATAGCGGCTTGCTTTTGCGGCCATTGATCATGGAACCGACAATCAATTGGCTCCCAGCCAGCTTTCTGGCCACAATGCGATGGCTGGTGATCGTGCCGTAGTCGTTGGCCGAGCTGTTCTGGCCCCAGTCTTCCTGAAAACGCTCAAACGGATATGTCTTATACCTATCCGGGTGCTGGCGCCAGTCGAAATCGTTATCCCAGATAGCGTAAGCGCGATTGAGATCGTTGGCCTCCACAGCCTGCAGGAACTGATTGGTGTCCCGTTCGCCTGCCCAGTAAGTCCACCACGTCCACGGATAATCGATGGGGCGGCCTGTGAAGAACCACATCCCAACCAGAAACACAAAAAGACCGGCGAGGATTCCATAAAACCATTCAGAGCGTCGGCGGGAGCCGGCAGCGTCATACTTGGGTGCATCCATCAAGGTCATTGTTTGCTGTACCTCAGGTTTTTCTGGAGCGTTCGGGTTCCAAAAGACCGATTTCCAATTCGCGATCCTTCTACTAGAGACAACAACGAGGCCAAAAGTGTTCCCCGCGTCGCGAATAAGCCCCGCATCTATCAATCATTTTGCGCCTTCAAAGCTGAAGGTTGTCCGGCTCCGCTCCTTGTGCCTTTCCAGCGCCAACTCAATCAGCCGCGTGATCAAGTCCGCGTAGCTGAGCCCGGTAGCCTGCCACAGCTTGGGATACATGCTGATCGAGGTGAATCCCGGCATGGTATTCGCCTCATTCAGATAAATACGCCGCTTGCCATCAGGTTCCATGAGGAAATCGACCCGCGCCAGGCCCGCCAGGTCGCACGCGCGAAAGGCTTCAACAGCCATGGCGCGAATCTGCTTCGACTCGGCCGCAGTGATTTTGGCCGGGATGACGGGCACCGAACCATCGCTCAGGTATTTGGCCTCGTAGTCGTAGAACTCCTTGCCCGGGATGATCTCCCCGACCACGCTCGCCTTGGGATCGTCATTGCCCAGAACGGCGACCTCCAGCTCTCGCGCTTTCTTGGTCGCGCGCGACTTGCCGCTGCCGGCCACTCCCTCTTCAATCACGATCTTGCGGTCATAGCGAGCCGCCACATTCAGCGCCGGAGCAAGTTCCTTGCGATCATGCACCTTGCTGATTCCTACCGACGAGCCCAGATTGGCCGGCTTCACGAAAACCGGATACTTGAGCGCAGCCTCGACAGCAGCAACTGTCTTGCGCGGCGAAGCCTCCCATGCAGTACGCAGCACGGTCACATGCTTGACGATAGGCAGCCGCGCCTGGGCAAACAGACGCTTCATCACATCCTTGTCCATCCCGGCAGCCGATCCAAGCACTCCCGAGCCGACATAAGCCGTATCCGCCAGCTCAAACAGCCCCTGAATCGTCCCATCTTCACCAAACGTCCCATGCAGAACCGGAAAAATCACATCGAGGGACTTGGTGCCAGATAGGTCACCAAGCCTGGCTGCGTCCGGCACAAGGGCCGTTACCGCGTCGACCGGAGCCGAACTGGGCAAATCCGTGGCAGCCTCAATCATCAATCCGCCAAGTTCCGAATCCCCGCCGGCAAGCAAAGCCTGCGCACCGCCGCCGGTGAGCCAGCCGCCAGTCTTGGTGATGCCAATCGGCACCACATCAAACTTCTTTCGATCAATCGCCTTGAGAATCGAAGCCGCCGAGAGCAGTGAAACCTCATGCTCGCCGCTCCGCCCACCAAACAGAACACCCACGCGCAGTTTTTTAGCCATACCAGTTCTGATTGTAGTGGCCTACTCTCTGTGCGCGGTTGTCGCTCCGGGTACTCAGTAGACGCACTCGAAGGCGTGGAACGGCTCTACAAAATCTTCTTCCCAAAAGCCGAGCAAGCCAACTCCACCGCCAAGTCCGCAGTGCGATTGCGGTCATCGATCACCGGGTTCACCTCGACAATCTCGAAGCTGAGCAACCGGCCGTGATCGGCAAGAATCTCCATGGCCAGATGCGCCTCACGATAGGTCGCCCCACCGCGTACCGGAGTGCCGACACCCGGCGCATCTTCCGGATCAATCCAGTCCATATCCAGCGACACGTGATAGCCGACAGTGCCCCGTCCAGCGGCGCGCAGAGCCTCTTCCATTACAGTCCTCATACCGCGCTCGTCGATATCACGCATGGTGTAGACCTCGGCCACGCCGGCGCGTCGAATATTCTCGCGCTCCGCGGCATCGATATCGCGAACGCCAATGATCACCGTGTTTTCCGCCAGGATTTTGGGCGAATATCCAAAAATCTGACTTAATGGCGCTAATCCCGAGTCGGCTCCCGACCCTTCGCCCAGCCCAAGCAGCGCCGCCAGCGGCATGCCATGTACGTTTCCTGAAGGGGATGTCTCCGGCGTGTTGATGTCAGAGTGTGCGTCAATCCAGATCACGCCTATCTTCTGGCCTTGCCGGCGGTAGAACTCGGCGACACCAGAAACCGTTCCGGCAGCGAGCGAGTGGTCTCCGCCCAGCACCAGCGGAGTCATTCCATCTTCCAGGCTTTTCACCACGGCCTCGGCAGTGCGCGTGCACGTGTCGGCTATCTCCTGAAGAAAGCGCGCATTAGCGCTGCCCACATTCTGCGTTTCGGCGATTTCCACGCGGATGTTTCCGCCATCGACAACCTGATGCCCAAGCGCCTCCAGGTGTGCCTCCAGACCGGCGACACGCACCGCCGAGGGCCCCATATCCACGCCGCGACGGCTGGCTCCCAAATCCAGCGGCACGCCAAGTACGCGAATTCTCCGCGTAGGCAGCGACTGGGTTCCACCTTGAGATCGTTGAAATTGGACTGGAGCCTGAACTGAAGACTGAACTGGGGATGCTGAGATTTCAATCACGTTGACTGCATTTGACATACGAACTCCGGGCGTAATCACAGTTACTCAGATCGGTTCAACCCCCGGTCTGAGACATGCGAACGCGCCAATCGCCTATTAGATCAGATTCAGGCACGCACTGACATCATTGGGGCAAAGATCACACATTCTAGGTATACCTGGCTTGCTTATAGGAATGAGATACTTAGTGCCACAAACAATTTGTTGCTTCCGTATCCATTTCGGTCATTCTTGACCCTTCTGGCAAATATAGAAGGCATAGTCTGTTCGTAACGCTAAGCCAGCCGATACAACTCGTGGGAACGCGGCCGCGCAAACACAACGCGCAGTTTGAAAGGGACAGGAGGGGAACGAATGCGCAAGCACTTGCGTTGGATCTTCCTTCTGGCCGCGCTGTCCCTTGCTCAACTCGCCCAGGCCCAGCATCCTGCTCCGCTCACGCACGTGCGTGAGGTGGTGGCTCTCAGCAATGCTCAGGCGGCCAACGGTTTCCCGGTCAGACTCGAAGCCACAGTGACCTTTGTGCGGCCCTCAGAGAAAAACCTCTTCGTCATGGACGGCGGATTTGGCATGTATGTCAGATTTGCCCGCGATATCGGCCTGCTTCCCGGAGACCGGATCGAAGTCACCGGAGCCACTGCCCCCAGTTTCAAGCCCATCACGGTGGCTAGCGAAGTTCGCTTTATAGCTCACGGTAACTTGCCGCCACCGAAGCTGGCCACCTTCAAAGATCTGATCGCCTCCAAATGGGACAGTCAATACGTCCAGATCAGCGGCCACGTTCTCTCAGCCGCCCTGGACGACTCGGTGCCCCACAGTTTGCGCATTCGGCTGAAGGTACCGGATGGCACCGTGGAAGGCATCGTCGCGAAACCCGGCCAGCTTCATCCCGAAGATATTCTGGATGCCGACATACGGATCGAAGGAGTCGCCGGCGGAGAGTTCGACGGCAAAATGCAGATGGCCGGCGTCTGGCTGGACATGAATTCCGAGAAAGACGTGGTTTTTCTGCATCGCCCCGCCACCGATCCCTGGTCACTGCCGGCGATGCCCATGAACGACGTAATTACCGCCTACCGGTTCAGCAACCAAAGCCATCGGGTGCGGATCTACGGCACTCTCACCTACTACGAGCCGGGTGCACTGGCCGTGGTGGAGCAGCAGGGGAGATCGATGCTGGCGCAAACCAACTCCATGCTGCCATTGCATAGCGGCGTCAGTGTCGAGGTAACCGGTTTTCCGCTCATCGCAGGAGAAAGTGTGCGCCTGCAAAATGCGCAGCTGCGTCCAGCAGCGAAGGTAGCCTCGATTCTGCCAAGAACTGTCCATTGGGAAAACGCCTCTACCGGTGAAGACGCCTACGATCTGGTCACGATGGAGGGTCAAGTGGTGGGAGTCGTGCATGACTCACGCGTTGACCTGTTCCTCATCTTCTCTGAGGGCCACCTGTTTTCGGCCACCCTCCGGCATAGCTCATCCGACGCCGCTCACGCCTCTTCGGAGCCATCCAGTCCGTCCATCGGCAGCACTGTGCGGATAACCGGCGTTTGTTTCGTGGATGAGGGGAATCATTGGCGGGATCGTCTATGGTTCGATCTGCACATGCGCTCCCTCGATGACATCGTCGTCGTGCGGCAGCCATCCTGGTGGACCGTCAAGCGGCTAGCCTACCTGATTACTTTACTGAGCGCAGTGATACTCGTTGCGGTGATCTGGGTAGGTCTGCTTGACCGGCGTCTGCGCAGGCAAACCGCCATACTCGCCAGGCAAAGCCAGGAGGACGCGATTCGCGAGCGCAGGCTCGCTCGCCAGGAGCAGCAGCGCAGTCATATTCTCGAACTCATCAGCAGCTCCGAACCCCTGCCCGAGGTGCTCCGTGAGATTCAATCGATGGTTTCCTCGCGGCTCTACGGCGCTGCGTGCTGGTTTGAGCTGAATTCCAGCTCTGAAGATTCCGCAAGTCTTGAGCGGCCGGCCGGTCCGGCAATCGTCTACCAGGAGCTGTTTTCTCCCGAAGGCGCTTCGCTGGGATCGCTGCTCGCTACGCCGATGCTGCGCACTTCAGCCGACTCGGAGATTTCCTCCGCGCTGACCGCAGGCGCGCGGCTCGCCGAGCTGGCCATCGATACGCGACGCTTGTACAGCGACCTGCGCCATCGTTCGGAACATGATCTGCTCACCGACATCCCCAACCGCTTCAGCATGGAAAAATACCTCGACAAGCTGATGCGTGGAGCAGCCCGCAATGAGGCCGGCGGCAATGGAGCGATCTTCGGCTTGATCTATGTCGATCTGGACCGCTTCAAACAGATAAACGACCGCTACGGACATCGCACCGGCGACCTGTATCTGCAGGAAGTGACTCGCCGCATGAAGCTGCAACTGCGCAACGGCGACGTACTGGCGAGGATTGGCGGAGACGAATTTATCGCGCTGGTGCCAATCCTGCGCAGCCGCGCCGATGCCGAAGAAATAGCGATTCGGCTGGAACGCTGTTTCGATGAGCCGTTTGACCTTGATGGCTACCACATGCACGGCTCGGCCAGCGTAGGCCTCGCCGTCTTTCCGGAAGACGGCGCCACCAAGGAAGAACTGCAGCGATCCGCGGATGTGGCGATGTACGCTCACAAGGAGACCAAACAGCACACCAAGCAGTACCTCGACGCGATGGCCAAAGCGATGCAGCAGGTTGGGATCGAGGATTTGTGACATTGGTCCCGGAACGTTTCCGAGATCCATTTGTACAAATTGCTAAATCAATGTGTCCCAACCGGAAAAAGCGCCGATAAAACAGATGTGCTTGCAGTTCGGTCCGAGCCGGCATTTACGGGTGGAGGGACCTGATCCAGCTTCATGCGAAGTAGCTTTCTCTTTCGATTCGTTCTCCCCAGCCTGCCGATTTTGGCTGAAGCGCTCTGTCTGGCTCAAGGCCCAGCCCCGCTCACCAGCGTGCAGCAGGTGGTTGCACTTACCAACGCTCAGGCGGCACACAGTCTGCCGGTGAAGCTCGAAGCGACCGTAACTTACGTGCGGCCTTTGGGAGACAATCTCTTCGTTATGGACGGCGGATATGGAGTGTATGTCCGGTTCGGAGACGACATCGGGCTCATCCCCGGAGACCGGATCGCCATAAGCGGAATCACCGCCCCGAGTTTCCGCCCCGTCGTGACCGCCAGCCACGTCCGCTTTCTTGCCCACGGCTCGATGCCTCCCGCGCATCCGGCGACTTTTGAAGACCTGATCCAGTCAAAGTGGAACAGCCAGTATGTCCAGGTAACTGGCCGCGTTCTGTCCGCAGCATTGGATAACTCCTTGCCGGCTTTCGAAGGCATGCGCATCCGGGTCAAGGTGCCTCATGGAATCGTGGAAGGAATCGTAAACCACAAAGGCGACCTTCTGCCCGAAGACCTTCTGGAAGCAGACGTCCGCATGACGGGCATCGCCGGCGGCGAGTATGACAGCAAGATGCAGTTGGCCGGGATGTGGCTGGATGTGAACTCCTCAAAGGATGTTGTAATCCTGCATCGCCCCGTTGCCGATCCCTGGTCGCGGCCCGTGACCCCCATGGACGAGGTGATTTCCGCTTATCGCTACGGCAGTCAGAGCGAGCGTGTCCGAATTGCCGGTACTCTTACCTACTTTGACCCAGGTTCGCTGGCCGTGTTGGAGCACGACGGCAAATCGATGCTGGTGAAGACCAGTTCGTCCCTGCCATTGCAGATCGGCAAAGGTGTGGAAGCGACTGGATTCCCAGGCATCGCAGACGAAAATGTGCGTCTCGAAGATGCGCAGTTACGGCCCGCAGCCGAGGCCCTGCCAACAAAGCCACAAACCATCCAATGGGAAAGTGCTTCCGCAGGCGAACATGCCTATGACCTGGTCGCGATGGAGGGGCAAGTAGTGGGGTTGGTGCACGACTCTCGTGTCAATCTGTTCATCATCCTCTCCCATGGACACCTGTTCTCGGCCACCTTGCGGCACAGTTCTTCCGAGTCATCGCTGCCCGCCGCAGTGACCGTTACGCCGTCGGTGGGCAGCCAGGTACGGGTCACCGGAGTCTGTTTCGTGGACGCCGGCAATCATTGGCAGGATCGGCTGTGGTTCGACCTGCGCATGCGCTCGCTGGATGACCTCGTCGTAGTGCAACAACCCTCCTGGTGGACAGTGAAACGTCTGTCTTTTGTGGTTATGCTGTTGACCGCGCTCATTCTCGTCGCTGTCATTTGGGTGTGGTTGCTCGATCGCAGAATGAGGGCGCAGAGCGCCACCGTTGCGCGTCAGGAACAGCAGCGAAGTCACATTCTGGAACTGATCAGCAGCTCCGAACCGCTCGCCCAGGTCTTGCGGGAGATACAGTCGATGGTTTCCTCGTGGCTGAATGGCGCATCCTGTTGGTTTGAGTTGAACAGAAATGCCGGGGAGGTTGAGGATCTCGAACTGATGACCGGTCCAGCGATAGTCTCCCAGGAACTCTTCTCGCCGGAACGCGCCTCACAGGGCTTCTTGCTGGCAATCCCGCCACCTGAAGCCGCGCCGAACACCGAGAAGATCTCAGCCGCGCTGCAGGCCGGCGGACGCCTCGCCGAACTGGCCATCGATACCCGTCGCCTCTACAGTGACCTGCACCATCGCTCGGAATACGATCTGCTGACTGACATTCCCAACCGATTCAGCATGGAAAAGAGGCTCGATCAACTCTTGTTGTCAGCGAGAAGCAACGAAGCTGTCTTTGGGTTGATTTACGTCGACTTGGACCGGTTCAAGCAGATCAACGACCAATATGGTCACCGCGTCGGCGACCTTTATCTACAGCAGATCGCCCGGCGCATGAAGCTGCAACTGCGCAACTGCGATGTCCTGGCTCGGATCGGCGGAGACGAATTCATTGCGCTGGTGCCGATTCTGCGCAGCCGCACCGACGCTGAGGAGATTGCGATTCGGCTGGAGCGCTGTTTCGATGAGCCGTTTGACCTTGAAGGCTACTGCCTGCACGGCTCAGTCAGCGTGGGCCTGGCTGTCTATCCGCAAGACGGCGCCACCAGGGAAGCACTGGAACGATCCGCCGACGTGGCAATGTACGCGCACAAGGAGACTAAGCGGAAAGCAAGACTCAACGAGAACGAGCTGGCCGAGGAACTACATCGGATGGAAAGCTAAGGTTCGCTGCCCTGAAACGGCACGCAAAACCAGCAGCCAAACTAAGAAGCAACCGGAAAACTCGGCTCAACAGGCTCCGTGAACGACGTGTCGCGCTCCCAACCCTCGTTCTCTAACTTGATGTGCTCAATCGCCACCACATTCGAATTCGCGTCAAGATCCGGCAAAGCCTGATACTCCGAAGGCCAGCAGCGATAGATCTTATAAGCGATCGCCAGTTGTCCAGCCTCGTTATACAGCTCCAGATAGACATCTTTGCGGAAATCCGCGAGCGACATTTCCGAGCCTAGTCCGTTCGAGCCTGGCCCGGCGCCGTATTGCCAGACTTGATTTGCCCAGTCCTCAAAGGCCGTGTCCTCAGTCACTCCGCGCTCCAGCGTAATCGCATCGAACTCGGTCTGGCCAGTCGATTTGCGGCTCGTGCTGGGGTCGCCATCCTCGCGATGCTCCACCACACTCGTCCTCCGCACCAGGCCCGAGACGCGGCAAACAGCAGCAATGTACTTGCCATCCCACTTCACGCGAAAGTTGAAGTTCTTGTAAGGATCGAGACGCGTTGGATTGTTAGGGAATTCAGTCATGCGGGGAAGCTTACTATCGTTAACACTCCGCGCGAAATAATACTTGGCCGCAATATAGGATGTGCATCTCGCCTGAAATTCGACCAGATGTTGACTAAGTAAAAAGCCGCTATCAAAGTGGACAGCGGCTCTTTACTTCTTAGATCAATTGACGGGTGACTTACAGCTCTTTCACACCCTCGACAAACGCCCGCAGCTTGCGGCTGCGCGACGGATGCCTTAGCTTGCGCAGCGCCTTCGCTTCAATCTGCCGGATGCGCTCGCGCGTCACCTGGAAGCTCTGCCCAACCTCTTCCAGCGTGTGCTCAGAGCCATCTTCGAGGCCAAAGCGCATCTTGATCACCCGCTCTTCGCGCGGAGTCAGGGTACGCAGCACCTGCGATGTGTACTCCTTCAGGTTGACGCTGATCACAGCTTCCGAGGGCGAAACCGCCTGGCGATCTTCAATGAAGTCGCCAAGATGTGAATCTTCCTCTTCGCCAATCGGCGTTTCGAGCGAAATCGGCTCCTGCGCGATCTTGAGCACCTTGCGCACCTTTGCGACAGGAATGTCCATGCGGCGGGCGATCTCTTCGCTTGAAGGCTCGCGGCCCAGCTCCTGCACCAACTGGCGGCTGGTACGGATGAGCTTGTTGATCGTCTCGATCATGTGCACCGGAATACGGATGGTCCGAGCCTGATCGGCAATCGCACGAGTGATAGCCTGACGGATCCACCACGTAGCGTAGGTCGAGAACTTGTAGCCGCGGCGATACTCGAACTTATCCACCGCCTTCATCAGGCCGATGTTGCCCTCCTGAATCAGGTCAAGGAACTGCAATCCGCGGTTTGTATACTTCTTGGCGATCGAAACGACGAGGCGCAGATTGGCTTCAATCAGCTCGCGCTTGGCCTTTTCCGCGTCCATGTCGCCCTGGATCATCTCGCGCTGGGTGCGGCGCAGCTCAACAACAGTAACGCCAGCCTCAAGCTCGATCTTCTCCAGATCTGTCCTGCAATTCTTCTGCTGCCGGCGGTACTCCTTCTTCAGGTCCTCGGATTTCGAGGCATCATGCTTCTGGTCCAGCGACTTGATCTGCCGTTCCAGCGAACGCATGATCTCGACCGTCTTATTGACCTTGTCGAGCAGCCGCTTGCGCTCCTGCCCCGTGTATTTCAGCTCCCGCACGATGCGCGAGATAAAGACCATCTCGCGAGCGATCAGCCAGCGCGTTTTACGCGCCTCGCGAGCCTTGGTCTTGGCAGCCAGCGTCTCCAGCTTCTCATTAAGCAGCGCAATCTTCTTCTGGTGCTTGACGAGCGCATCAATGCGGCTGGCGGTCGCGCGAACGCGGGCCTGCACCACGTCTTCAGTCAGCTCTTCTTCGTCAAACGTGACCACTTCCTTCACGTTGCGCACGCCGCGCTTCAGATCCTCGCCCAGAGCCACAATCTCGCGGATGACCACAGGTGAGCGCGAAAGCGACTTAAGCACGCGCATCTGCCCGCGCTCAATCCGCTTGGCAATTTCGACCTCACCCTCGCGCGTCAGCAGCGGTACGGTGCCCATCTCGCGCAGGTACATGCGGACAGGATCGTTTGTTTTTTCGAGCGTCCCAGGCGTCAGATCCAGTTCAACGTCTTCGCCGTCTTCAGCGTCAAAGTCCTTGTCGCCGAACTTCGGCCCGTCGAGCAAGTCAATGCCCTGGGTGCCAATGGTTGTAATCAGGTCGTCCAGATCGTCGGCATTGTGCATATCGTCAGGTAACATGTCATTCACATCACCGTAGGTCAGATAGCCCTTTTCTTTGCCCGAATCGATCAGGTTTGAAATATCGTCTT
>Ga0302324_100010550_pt1 | contig 19110 bp, 18 predicted proteins | sample Palsa_T0_1_FD_201949 | JGI IMG/M metagenome (GOLD analysis project Ga0302324, IMG submission 201949) | Peat permafrost microbial communities from Stordalen Mire near Abisko, Sweden - Palsa_T0_1 | ecosystem: Environmental > Terrestrial > Soil > Palsa > Peat permafrost | place: Sweden: Abisko...
GGCAAGCGGCGCTGAATCGGGCCTTGGATCTGGGCATCACCTATGTGGATACCGCTTACGCCTATGGCGACGGCCTGAGCGAGACCTGGGTGGGTGGAGTGATGAAGTTGCGCCGTAAGGGAGTTTTCCTGGTCACCAAGGTGCAGGTTCGCAATGGCGGCGAGGCGCTGCGGATTATCGAGGGAAGTCTGAAGCGATTACAGACCGATCACTTGGATTTGATTCATGTGCACGCCTTGATGGATGAGGACGATCTGAAAGCAGTGGAGGCGAAGGATGGATCTCTCAACACGCTGTATAAGCTGCGCGATCAGAAGGTAACGCGCTTCATCGGCGTCACTTGCCACAACGATCCACATGTTCTGAAAGCGGCGCTCGAACACAACGATTTCGATTGTACCCAGATGGCGCTGAATGCGGCTCGCATGGGACCCACCAAGAGTTTTAAGGATCCCTGGAATGAATGCTTCGAGACCATTGCGCTGCCAGTTGCGCGCAGCAAAAACATGGGCGTTACGGCGATGAAAGTGTTTGGCCAGGACAAACTGGCGGACGCGGCGCCGGCCAGCACGCTGGTGCGTTACGCCATGTCGCTGCCGATTGCGGCGGCCGTTGTCGGAATGCCGAAACTTGGATTTATCGAGGACAACGTCCGCGTCGCCAAGAGCTTCACGCCCATGCCCGAGGACGAGATGCGGAATCTATCGCGCGATTTGGCCGCAAAGCACAAGCTGGCCATGGACACATTCTTCCGCGGGCATGTGGATTGTTAAATCTGCTATCTGTCGTCGCCCCGGACCAGAATGCTTGCCAGAACGCGGCCCCGGTCGCCTCTTGAGAAATCCACCAGCGCGAAAATGTAGCGGGTACCGGGTGAGATCCACGGAGCGCGGCATTTGCCGGGTTCACAATTGGCGCTGTTGCTGAACTCGTGCTCGGTGTCCTGATGCCGGCCTTCGGCGGTCACGAACACTTTGGCATGTTCCACGCCGTGCGTTTCCCAACTAATCGAAGTAGCGCAGTTTGGCTCGCCACTGCGGATGCGGCACGGATTCGGGTCCGCGCTGATGGCGCCCCACACACCCTGGGCCGCGGTGACTGTAATTGAGGCCAGCAGATGGCCTCGGTCACCCCGCGTAAAGTCGAACAACTGGAACGTGTAGGTGGTATCGGCGTTGATCCAAGGCGCGCGGCAACGGTGAGTCTCACAGGACGGGCTGGCGCTGAATTCATGCTCCACCTCGCGCCGCCTGCCGTCGGCAGTTACAAACACTTTGGCGCGTTCCACTCCCTGGGTGTCCCATCGGATGAAACTGGTGCACGTGCTCTCTCCCGGCTCAATCCGGCACGGATTCGGTTCCGCGCTCATGCTTCCCCAGGGTTCCTGTGCTTGAATGCATCCAGGAAGCGCCCATCCGAAAAGCCCCGCTATTAAAAGGAACTGCAGTTTTTTCATACGTCACCCCACAGTTATTTTAGCTTGGCTCAGCCGCGATCCCATCTCGCTTAAGTGAAGGACCAGCCTTTACGGAAGGTGGGTTTAAGATGCTTGTTGGCCTCGGCGTTATTGCTGAAGCGCATCTTCGCCGCGTCCCACTCCAGTTTGCCGTCGTAGCGCAGAGCGATGGCGCCCAATAGCATCCATTCGACGAACGGAGCGGCCACGTTGAAATTCGAACAAGCCGGATCGCCGCCTTTGCAGGCGCGAATCCAATCGCGGTAATGGCCGGGCGAGCGGGTGAGAACCTCCGGGGGAAAACGGTAGTCGGCCATCTTCTCGGTGGGGATGAGTCTGGTTTCTTCGCCGTAAGTACCGGTTGTCAGCATGCCTTTGTCGCCGATAAACAAACTTCCATCGGGCGGAGGGACACGCTTCTCGGCGGCGCTCAGCATGGCTTGATATCTTGCATAGTCGAACACGGTGCCGACGAAACCGGTGCGCGGCGGAGTGGGCGGGGCAGGCGATCCCTCGGTCCGCTTGGCGGAGGGCAAATCGCCCAGCAGTTCGCCTTCGGGAACTCCCGGAATGGTGGGCGGCGTGTCCTTCAATCCGTCGTACCAGAACACCTTCACCGGCGGCATGGATCCGCGCGCTGGAAAGTCGTACCGCAGGACGGATTTGGCCGGGAACATGAAGTCGCTCAGGCCTTCTTTGTGGATGCATTCGACGCTGAGCGGAGCGCCCAGTTGCAGCGCCATGTTCGGCGCGCCCAGAATGTGGCAGGCCATATCGCCCAGCGCGCCGCATCCGAAATCGTAAAAACCGCGCCAGTTTCCGGGCAGATAGTAAGTTCCGCCCAGGGGCGACTTGTAGTCCGCACCGCCCGCGGTGAAAGGGCGCTTCTCGGCGATACCGAGCCAGAGATCCCAATCCAGGGTGGCAGGAACCGGCTCCGGCGGAGGAATCTGCGTAAGGCCTTGCGGCCAGATGGGTCGATTGGTCCAGGCATGCACCTCAGTGACATTGCCGATCTCGCCGGCCCAGACCATTTCCGCCGCTTGCCGCGTTCCTTCGTTCGAATAGCCCTGATTGCCCATCTGACTGGCGACTCTGTACTTGTTCGCTGCTTCCTGGAGCTGGCGCGCTTCCCAAATAGTGCGGGTCAGCGGTTTCTGCACATACACGTGTTTGCCGCGCTCCATCGCCCACATGGCCGCGGTGGCGTGCATGAAATCGGGAATGGCGACAATGACCGCGTCGATGCTGCTGCCCTGCTCATCCAGCATCTTGCGGAAGTCCTTATATTTCGGAACTTTTTCATACTGCTTGAACTTCCCGGCGGCGTGCGCTTCGTCCACGTCGCAGAGCGCGACGATGTTCTCGTTCGAGCAGCCGCTGATATCGCTCGAGGCTTTACCCCCGGCTCCAATGGATGCGATATTCAGCTTCTCGTTGGGAGATTTGTAGCCGAGCGTCCGCAGGGAAGGGACGCTGCCGAATCCGGTGGTTGGAATGGCGCCGGCCAATAAGGACCCGAAAAAGAAATGACGTCTGGTACTTTCGTATGCCATGGCAAGACCTCCTGATTAAAAGCGTGGGCCTTAACGATCATAGAACAACTGAGGCGTTAGCGAACCGCGACCGCAAGGGAGTGACCATGGGCCCGCTGGCCCACCAAAGGTGATGAAGACGCTTGAAAAACCAAATCACCGGTCGCTTACGCTCGCGGCTCGGATTGAGGTTCCTCCTTGCCGAGCCGCGACCGTGAGGGAGTCGGTGCCGTTGTTTTTCAATCACGGACCAACGTCTTCAACGGAGCGTGACCTCTGCCACGCACTTTTCAGACACCGTGCGGTGGCAGCGGCTGTCGCGGCATAATCTATTTATGTTCCTCACCAGAGCTGCAACCATATCCGCGTTGATCATCGTGACGGCTTTTTCGCAAACTCCGAAGCCCAACCACGACCTCGGTTTTGAAGATACGCCCATGCTTCCCGGACTTCCTTATCACGTCCACGACGACCGGCGTCCGCATCCGCGCGTCATCACGCCAGCTTCGGTGCCCGGTGGCGCTCCCTCAGACGCCATTGTGCTCTTTGACGGGAAGGATATGTCGGCCTGGACATCGCATCACAGCAACATCACGCGCGGCGGCACTTCAGGCGCTCCGGAATGGAAGCTGGGGGATGGATACATGGAGGTGGTTCCGCACACGGGAGATATCGCTACCAAGGAGAAATTCGGGGATTGCCAGTTGCACGTGGAGTGGGCGGCGCCGTCGGAAATTGTCGGCACCAGCCAGTCGCGCGGGAACAGCGGCGTGATCCTGCAGGATCGCTACGAGGTGCAGGTGCTGGACCCCTATAACAACCCGACCTATGCGGATGGTCAGGCCGGCGCACTCTATGGTCAATGGCCGCCGCTGGTGAATCCGGGGCGCAAGCCGGGGGAATGGCAAGTTTACGATATCGTTTTTGAGGCACCCCAGTTCGAAGGCGAAAAGCTGGTGAAGCCGGCATACATCACGGTGTTCATGAACGGCGTTTTGCTGCACAATCGCAAGGAGTCGATGGGACCGATGGTCTATCGCCACGTGGCGCACTACTCGCCGCAGCCCGCCGAAGACGTGCTGGTGTTACAGAATCACGATTCTAAAGTACGCTTTCGCAACATTTGGATTCGCAGGCTGGGTGGGTACGATTTGCCGGAAAAATGACCGGCTCCCTGACGGTCGCGGCTCGGTAACGAACGTCGCGGGCCTAATCCAGGCGGTTAATTCGCGGCGACGTCTTTCGCCAACAACGGCTCCAGGATGCCCGTAATCACTTCAAAGATATACTGCGGCGAACGGTCGCCGCGGATTTGATAAAAATATTTGCGATCCTGATAGTGGGCCAGCACCGGACGGGTCTGTGCTTCGTAGGTGCGCAGCCGCTCGCGCACCACGTCTTCCTGATCGTCCTTGCGGATGATTAGCGCCGCGCCCTCGTTATCGCAAACTCCTGCCTTGCGCGGCGGCTGATGCAGCAGGTTGTAGATGGTCCCGCAGGTTGGGCATTGGCGGCGGGAAGTCAGTCTTCCCATCAACGCATCCAGAGGAACGTCCAGATGCAGGATGATCGGTTTAGCCAGAGCTCGCTGCTCAATCAAGCGATCCAGATATTCCGCTTGATCTACCGTCCGCGGATATCCGTCCAGTAGAAAACCGTTTAGACAGTCCGGTTGCGACACCCGATGCGCAAGCATCTGATTGACAAGATCGTCACCTACCAATCCCCCACTGGTCATGATGCACCGGATCGCTTCTCCCAATTTCGTGCCGCCCTGAATCTCAGAGCGCAGCATGTCGCCTGTGGAAATTGGTGGAATCCCCAACCAGTTCGTGATCAGCCGCGACTGCGTCCCTTTGCCGCTACCTGGCGGCCCAAAGAGCAGTAGGACCAAAGCTAAAACCCCCTTGTAAGTCCGATCAAAGCAAGCCCGATCAAACTTGTAAGCCTATCCAAACTTATCTATCGGGTCAAGCTGCTATCATCAGCAGAACCCATGTTGAGACTTCTCTTATTCTGCCTTATCAGCACCACTTTGTGGTGTAACGCCGAAAACTTTGAATTGAAAGCGACGCCTCAAACCATCGTCTGGGGATACTATTCCGCGTCCGCTAAACCGGTACTTACGATTCACTCCGGGGACACGGTGAGAGTGGAAACGGTGTCCGGGAATCCCGCGCGTCTGGAGGCGGCCGGCGCCCCGGATCGACAGATTCCTGATGCCCTGCGCGCCATCTACCGGGACGTCACCGACAAAGGGCCGGGCGGCCACATTCTCACCGGGCCTATTTATGTGGAGGGGGCCGAGCCCGGCGATGTTCTGGAGCTACGGATTCTCAAGATCGAGCTGACGTCGCCGTTCGCCTACAACAGCTTTCGGCCAGGTTCGGGTTTTCTTCCCGACGATTTCCCGTATGCTCGAACCAAAATCATTCCACTCGATCGCAGCCGCATGCTGGGTCATTTTAGCGATTCGGTGGAGATTCCGCTGCGGCCGTTCTTCGGCAGCATGGGCGTGGCCCCGCCGGAAGCCAACGGCCGGATCAACAGCGCTCCGCCCTGGATACACGCTGGAAATTTGGATAACAAAGAATTGGTGGAAGGAACCACGCTCTACATTCCAGTGCATGCCAAAGGCGCGTTGTTTGAAGTGGGCGATGGGCACGCCGGCCAGGGCAATGGCGAGGTGGACATCACGGCGCTGGAGACGCAGCTCACCGGCACGTTTCAGTTTGTGGTTCGCAAAGACATGCATGTCCGGTGGCCGCGTGCCGAAACTCCCACGCATTACATCAGCATGGGACTTAACGAAGACTTGAGCGAGGCCACCAGGCTCGCGATCCGGGAAGCGGTGGATTTTCTGGCCAATGAAAAACAGATGAGCCGAGAGGATGCCTACATGCTGGCCAGCGTGGCGGTGGATTTTTGCATCACGCAACTGGTGGATGGGAACAAGGGCGTGCATGCCATGATCCCGAAGAGCATTTTTGCCGGCCGCAAATGAAAGCGCATAAGAAAAATCAGCCTGCGTGATCCAGCACTCGCCGGGCTGTCTCGACGCCGTACACAGGCAGTGTGGGATCGTTCAGCAGGCCGATCTGTTTCAGAACTGACGCTTGATCCCAGTAGATGTGCTCGTGAGCCAGCTTGCCGCCGCGGAAGTGTACCACTACCACCAGCGGGATTTCGACCCGCTTCCCCGTGGGCGGGACACCTGGGAGCATCCACGGCATTTCCATGGAATGGGTGAAAGAGAAGATCATTTCATCCACCAGCTGGTCTGCTCCCACGGTGCGTGAGACAGGTGTGAGTTTGGTATCGGGCGGCATCTTGGGAATAAAGTCGGTGGAATAGAAGCGGCGGAGTTCTTCTTTTCCATAGCCGCCAGTCATCACCGGGATGTGATTGACGTAGGCGTCCTCGACCATGGTGTCGAGCGTGGCTTCGGTGTCGCGCGTGGAAAATTCATGCGCCGTGTGCTGCTCCCAAATGGCGCTTAAATCGAAGTTCGGCATGAGCCTAATTTACTAGACCCAGAGTCCCTGAAAAAGCCGCCCGGCTCAAGCAGTTGGACGGCAGCGGATCAGCGTCATGGCCTTCAGGGTCATCACAACTTCGCTGTTCTGATTCAGAACCTCGGCCAGCGTCCAGATTATCCCGCGATCGGGTTTGGAACGGGAGCGTTTGCTTTCAAGAACCGTGCATCGAACGCGCAATGTGTCCCCGGGACGGACCGGGCGCAGCCAGCGCAGTTCATCGATGCCGGGCGAGCCGAGGCTAGAGCTCTTCGAGAGGAAACTGTCGGCGAACATGCGCATCATCAAAGCGCCGGTGTGCCAGCCGCTGGCGATCAGTCCGCCGAAAGGCCCGCGTGCCGCGGCTTCCGGGTCAATGTGAAAATCCTGCGGGTCAAAGCGCTTCCCGAAGTCGATGATTTCAGATTCTTCCACTGTGAGCGACCCGAATTCATATACGTTTCCGGGCAGATAATCTTCGAAGTAGCGTTCCGCATTCGGCATGGCTCCGATTTTAGATGCACGCATCCCGGCGCAGGACGCAATTCACTTCGAGCCCGCCGGAGCGGTAGACTGGTTTCGAGTGCGACAATGAGTCCCCATTCGGCTGAACGCGCAATGATCGCAACGGACCGCATTTCTCGGGTGATCTTCGACTTCGCGGCTAAGATCGGCGCCGCGCCGGACTTGGATGCCGTACTGGAGCTCAATGCCGGAATGGCTCGCGACCTGGTGGGTGCGGACCGCTGCAGCATTTGGCTGGTGGATGCCAAGAACAATCGCCTGTGGACGAAAGTGGCGCATGGAGTCCGTGAGCTGCATATTCCGATGGGGCAGGGCCTGGTGGGCGCGTGCGTGGAACGGAACGAGACCATCATGGTGAATGACACTTCCTGCGATCCGCGGTTTCTGAAGACCGTGGACAAGGCCAGCGGCTACGTGACGAAATCCGTTCTCACGCTTCCCCTCCACGGCATGGACGGGAAGCCCATGGGAGCTTTGCAGGTCCTGAACAAGCCGGATGGTTTCTCGCAAGACGACGTGGACTTGCTGGGACTTTGCAGCAGTTATTCGGCCTCTACGTTGGAGAGCCAGCGCTTGCGCAAGGACGCGGAAGCAGCCAAGTTGTTCCTGCAGGAGTTGGAAATCGCCCGCGATGTGCAGCAACATCTGTTACCCCAGGACCTGCCGGCGATTCCCGGATTGGATTTCGCGGGATATTGCCGGTCGGCGAAATTCGTGGGCGGCGATTACTACGATTTCCTGCCCATGCGGGATGGTGGATTTTTTTTCACTCTGGGCGACGTTTCCGGGAAGGGAATCGCCGCGGCGGTTTTGATGGCCAGCATTCAGGCGTCTTTACGGTCCCAGGTGGTCAGGCCTCCAGATTCGCTGGCCGACCTGATGGGAGATTTCAACAAAGCGGTCTATTCGTTCTCCACTTCGGACAAGTACTCCACGCTGTTCTGCGGATTGCTGAATATCGCGAGCGGACAGCTGACGTACGTCAATGCGGGTCAAGTGCGTCCCATGCTGCTTCGCTGCGGCAGCGGTCAGATTGAGCGCCTGGACTGCGGCGGACTGCCGGTGGGTTTGTTGGATGCGTGCGAATACGAGCAAGGGACGGTGGTGCTGGAACCCGGCGACGCCGTTTTGTGTTTCTCCGACGGCATCAGCGAGGCCACTAACGCGAAAGAGGAGATGTGGGACGAAGCCGAAGTGGAAAAGATCGCACAGACCTGCGGCAGCCTTTCCGCCAAGCAAATGATCGACCGTTTGGTGGAAATGACCGATGCATTCGCGGGCGAGGCGGAGCAGAACGACGACATGACGGTAGTGGCCATACGAACCTTATGATGCGCTTCTGTTTTCTGTTCTTAGTCGCCGCGCTGGGCGCTTTCGGCCAGCAGGTTCCCGCATCCATTTTTACGGATCCGCCGGCGGATCAGGCCCATCCGGCGAAGATGACCGTGCTGCATATTCCGAGTCACGGAGTGCTGATTAACGGCCTAGTTTATCAGCCTGCTGGAGCGGGCCCGCATCCGACGCTGATCCTTTGCCACGGCTTGCCCGGGAATGAAAAGAATCTGGACTTGGCGCAGGCCGTCCGCCGCGCGGGGTGGAACGCGGTCACGTTTAATTATCGCGGCTCATGGGGCAGCCCGGGCGTTTTCCGTTTCGCCCAGAATCTGGAGGATGCCGATGCGGTGCTCGCATATCTGCGCGATCCCGCGACGGCTAGCCGGCTTTTGATCGATACGCGGCGCATCGCGATTGCCGGACACAGCATGGGCGGATGGGTGGTGGCGCACACGGCGTCGCACGATCGCGGGCTGATCGGGGCGGTGATTATTTCCGCGGGAGATATGGGACGCGTGGGCGAGCTGCCGCCCAACCAGGCCGCGGCCTTGATGGCGGATGATATGGAGTCGTTGGCCGGCGTGACGGCGGAGTCCATGGCGAGCGAGGTGAAGGAGCGTTCCAAGGAGTTCGTGATGGAGAATTCCGCGGCCGGGCTGGCGCAAACTCCGTTGTTGGCAATTACTTCAAACGACGGGCTGGCCCCACAGACGGATGCCTTGGTGAAGGCAATCGAAGGCAAAGGCGGCCACAAAGTCACTGTGCTGCACATGGCAACGGATCACAGCTATTCCGACCACCGCATTGCGCTGGAGAGCGCGGTGATGAACTGGCTGGCAGGATTGCGTTGACAACCGCCCGTTTCCGACCCGCGACCGGAAGGGAATGACCATGGACCTGCGGCCCACCTTGTAGCGCACGCTTGGGAGCTTGCGCCACGTCTTTAACAGGGCGATTGCGCGGCGCTTCTAACACTCGCGCCCGGTCCATAAACAGGGGCCTTACGCCAACTTGGTCTTCTTCACAGGCAGCTCGCGGATTCGCTTGCCCGTGGCTGCGAATATGGCGTTGCAAATTGCCGGAGCCATCACAGGAACGCCCGGCTCGCCTACGCCCGCCGGAGTCTCATTGCTGGCGACGATGTGCACATGCGTCTTGAGCGGAGCTTCCTGGATGCGGGCAACCGGATAATTGTTAAAATTCGACTGCTGAATTTTTCCGTCCATGGCTGTGATCTCACCCATGAGCGCGATACTGGTTCCGAATACGGATGCGCCTTCGAACTGCGCCTTAGCGCGATCCGGATTGATGATCTGGCCGGCATCGAAAGCGATATCCACGCGCGGAATGTGGAGCTGGCCGCGCTCATTCACTTCCACCTCAACCACTGCCGCGACGTAGGTATTGAAGGACCAATGCGACGCGATCCCGAACCCGTGGCCGGGTGAAGACTTCTTGTTGGCCCAGCCGGAACGCTCGGCCGCGAGTTGGATCACATTACGCCAGCGGCCGGTGTCCAACGGAAAATTATCCATCTTGTCGCCTGCGTTGGCCAGATGCGGACCGTCCTCTTTCATGTTCATCTTGCGCGGTTCGCCAATGAGGTCGAGCATATACTCCACGCGGTCCCGGTTGGCCGCGGCTGCCAGTTCATCGGTGAAGGATTGAACGGCGAAGGCATGATAGATATTCGAGACCGAACGCAGCCAGCCGATGCGTACGTGATTCTTGACGGGGCCGTTCTCGGCGCGCTGATTGGCGATGGTGTAGGGCACGTTGATCCAGCCCATTTCCATTTCGAACCCGGCGGCGTAGTCCGCGTTCGGAGTAAACATATTTCCGATGCTGGGGAAAACGCTGCGCTGCAGCCAGGCCGTGGGACGTCCCTTCGCATCGGTGGTGGCTTTCATGTACATGCCTGCCACGCTGTGATAGTAGTCGAAGTGGAGATCGTCTTCGCGGCTCCAAGCCACTTTGACGGGCTTGCCGATTTTCTTGGACAGCAGCGCGGCCTCGGCCACGTAATCCGGCTTCGACTTCCGGCCGAACCCGCCGCCCAGCAGGGTGACATGGCAGGTAACGTCTTTCTTGTCGATGCCGAGCGATTTGGACACGATGTCCTGCGCGGCCTGTGGATCCTGCACGGCCGCATAGGCCAACACTTTGCCGTCCTTGAATTCGGCCACGGCAGCGGGCGGTTCCATGGGCGCGTGGGCCAACAGCGGCACATAGTACGCGGCTTCGTGGAACTTCTCGTTTTTCGATGTTGCGCGCGCAAACTCGGCATCTACGTCGCCGGCGTTACGGATTACTTTGCACGGCTTACGGGCGGTATCCAGCAATTGTTTCTTGTAGGCTTCCGATTCGTAAGCGGCGTTCGGTCCAAGATCCCATTCGATCTTCAATTTCTTGCGGGCCTGCATCGCGGTCCACGTATTGTCGGCGATGACGGCCACTCCGCCGAGCGGTTGAAAACCGTAGGGCAGCTTCAAACCGTCGAGCGTAACAGTCTGCTGGACACCGCGTACTTTGCGAGCTTCGCTGTCATCCACCGAAACTAACTTTCCGCCGAACACCGGAGGCCGCTCGATGGAGGCGTAGACCATGCCGGGCATTTGCGCATCGATACCGAATTTTCCGCGGCCGGTGCAGAGATCTTCCAGATCGATGGTCGGCATGTCCTTGCCGATGTAGCGATACTCGGACGGCGCCTTGAACTTGAGTTCTTCCTTCTTGGGGGGAAGCTGTTTGACGCCGGCCGTCACCAGTTCGCCGAATCCGACTTTGCGGCCGGAGGGCGTGTGCACCACTTCGTGAAACTTCACCTTGCATTCAGACGCCGGAACACTCCATTTCACGGCTGCTGAATTTTCCAGCATCATGCGCGCAGTGGCGCCCGCTTCACGGAAAGCCGTATAAAAATTTGTGATGGAACACGACCCGTCCGTGTTTTGGTCGCCGTACTTAGCGTCGCCGATGGCCTGCTCCACCCGGACGCGCTTCCAATCCGCATCCAGTTCGTCCGCGGCGATCATGGGAAGCACGCTGCGAATGCCGGTGCCCATTTCAGACCGGTGCGCAATGATCACCACGGTTCCGTTGGGTTCGATGCCCAGATAGACGCTGGGATGGAACGGCGCGTTGTCTACTTGCGATGCGCCCAGGGCTTGCTCGAGAACAGGCACACTGATGATGAGCGCGCCCGCGGATACAAACCGCTCCAGGAACCCACGGCGGCTGACGACGTTAATGGTGTTCATGCTTTCACCCCGGCGGCTTCTTTGATGGCCTGACGGATTCTTTGATAGGTTCCGCAGCGGCAGATGTTGCCCTGCATGATCTCGTCGATATCGTGATCGGTCGGCTTCGGTTTATCTTTCAGCAGCGCGACGGCCTGCATGATCTGCCCGCTTTGGCAGTAGCCGCATTGCGGAACATTGTTGTGCTTCCAAGCTTGTTGCACCGGATGATCGCCATGGGCGCTCAATCCTTCTATAGTCGTAATGCTTTTGCCTGCCGCATCTTTCATCGGGGTGGAGCAACTGCGGGCGGCGGCTCCGTCCAGATGGACCGTGCAAGCCCCGCAGAGTCCCATCCCGCAGCCGTATTTGGTTCCGGTCATTTCGAGGACATCGCGCAGAAACCACAGCAGCGGCATGTCCGGATCGCCGTCGAACTGACGAGCGGATCCGTTCACTTTGAGTTGAATCATCGGTCTCTCCTGGGGCGGCGCCTGCTGGCCGCCAATTCTTAGGCTACAACGGATGGAGGGAGAGCTGGGGATTAGCGAAGAAACAAGGCGTTGCGGCTGCGGCGTGCGAGCGACCGGTCGAAGGTAACGATGGATGCGCCGCATCGGCTTGCGAGGGCCGTGAGGTAGACGTCGGCCCAGAGCTTGGGCGACGCATGTGCGCTGGTGGAATATCCGCGAAAGGCGGGTTCCAGTGAGGGCGGTTCCTGGACGAATTCTACGCGCTCGTCACCTGCGAGGACATCGAATGCGTCCCAGGCTTGCTTCATACTGAGCGGCTTGTTGTCCATAACCGCAGATGTTGTGAGTAACCGAAGGAGCCCGATTTGAGTGAAACGGCAAAATGCAATGGGGCGAGTTTCACGCCGCCACCAATCAAAAGCGATCGCTTGATGAACATGCGTAAACGGTGAGCACCAGCCAGACACTCACATCAGGGAAAACCAAGCTCATAAATCTCGTCGAGAGTGATCGTGCTCATTTTCCTTCCTTGATCGGCCAACACTGGCCGATCGAGCCTCAAGCGGCCCTTCTTGAGAGCTGGGGAGGCGACGGTTTGTTCGATGGCTGCCAGAATAAGCGAGCGTGCTGAACACCCACGCTTCGCAGCTTCTTCGCGGAGCTTACGATGCAGATTACGCGGGATGTCGATGCTCGTCCGTACAGTGTTGGGCTTCATCCAGCCTCCATTTTGACAGTCGCGACTTATAGTAAGTCAAAGCCGGTTTCTAATCCAACCGCTTGCGGAACCGCATCGCACTCAGCGACAGAATCACGATTCCGAAAATCGCCAGCGCCAGCATTTGCGGCCACAGCACCGCGACGCCGGTGCCTTTTAGAAACAGGCCGCGCACGATTTCGATGAAGTACCGCAAGGGATCGAGCAGCGTCAGGTATTGGATGGATTGCGGCATGTTGCGGATGGGGAAAGCAAAGCCGCTCAGCAGGAAGAACGGCTGGAAGAACAGAAACGTGGTCATCATGGCCTGCTGCTGGGTGCGCGAGATGGTGGAGATGAACAAGCCGGCGCCCAAAGTGGTCATCAAAAAAAGAATCGCGCAGGCGAAGAGCAGGAGCACGCTTCCGCGAAACGGCACATGGAACAGGAGCAACGCGACCATAATCACTAGCGCTGTGTCCACCAGGCCTACCAGCGCGAACGGCAATGTTTTTCCGAGCATCAACTCGATGGGCCGGATGGGCGTCACCATTAATTGTTCCATGGTGCCGATTTCCTTTTCACGCACGATCGCCATGGCGGTCAGCATCAAGGTGATCTGCATGATGATGTTCACCACGATGCCGGGGACGAAATAATTCCGGCTCAGCAAATCCGGGTTAAACCACGCCCGGCTCTGCAGATTCAATTGAGGCACACCGGGGTGAACGGGCGCCGGCGCCATTCGGGCGGTCAGAAGATTGCGGTTCTGTACCTGCATGGCCTGGCCGGCGAAATTAGCCACGATGGATGATGCGTAACCGGAAACAATGGAAGCAGTATTGGAGTTGGTTCCGTTGATCAGGATCTGCACGGCGGTGCTGCGGCCGCGCTCGATGTCCCGTTGGAAGCCCGGCAGCACGCGCACCACCATATCCACTTTGTTCGCGTCCAGCAGCGCTTGCACTTCGCTATCGTTAGCGGGCGTGGCGCGAATGTCGAAGCGCCCCGAACCCTCAAACGCCGCCAGCAGCTCCCGGCTCTGGGGAGTGCGATCTTGATCCATCCAAGCCATGCTGCTGTGCCCGACGTCGAGATTCACGGCATAGCCGAAGACCAGCAACTGAATGATGGGCGGGAGAAATAGCATGGTCCGCATGCGAGGCTCGCGAAAGGTCTGGCGAAACTCCTTCCGAATGATTTCCATGAGCCGTTCCCACATTTGTCACGCCACCTTTTGCCGCATTTTTCGCGACGCAGCCACAAATACCAATCCTGCGTACACCACCAACATGCTGACTTCGCCCCACAGAACCCGCAGGCCGACGCCCTTCAAGAATATGCCGTTTAGAATGATGACGAAATAGCGCGCGGGCACCAGGGCGCTGACTGCCTGAATCACTTTCGGCATGTTCTGGATGGAATAGATAAATCCGGAAAGCAGGTAGCCCGGCAGGAAGGAACTGAGCATTCCCATTTGAAAGGCCAGCAACTGCGTGCGTGCCGTGGCGGAAATGAAAATGCCCCAGCTCAGCGCTCCGAACAGGAAAAGGCAACTGGTGAAAAACAGAAACCAGACACTGCCGCGCAGAGGCACCTGGAAAATGAATACGCCCACGATTACGCAGATCAGCATGTCGGTGATCCCCAGTGCGAAATAGGCCAGCAGCTTTCCCAGCACCAATTCGCGCGGCCGCACCGGAGTGGACAACAATTGTTCCATGGTTCCGTTTTCCCACTCGCGCGCGATGGTCAGGGAACTGAGCATGGACGCGATGATCATCATGGTGACTGCGATGAGTCCGGGGACGATGAAGTTTTTGGATTTTAGATCGCTGTTGTACCAGACGCGGATGCGTGGATCTACCGGCACGCGCAACGGCTGTCCACCTTTTCGGACCTGGGCGTCGGAACGCAATTGCGCGGCGTAAGTCTGGATCACGGCCTGCGCGTAGCCAAGCGCGATGGATGCGGTGTTTGAGTCGCTGCCATCTATCAACAATTGAACGTCGGCTTCTTGTCCGGCGAGCAGGCGGCGGGCGTAGTCTCGAGGTACGACGATGTCCAGCAGGATGGCGCTCTTATCCATGGCCAGCTCGGCGGGGCGGTAGCCGTTCACGGCGCCCAGAATCTGGAAATAGGTAGATCCGCGAAACTGATCGATCAGCTCGCGGCTCTGCGGAGTGCGGTCCTGGTCGTAAATATAGGTGGGGATTCTGTCTACGTCGAGCGTGAGAGCGTAGCCGAACAGCAACAGCATCACCATCGGCAGCGCCAGTGCAAGCGTCAGGCTCCGCACATCCCGCACGATGTGCAGCAGCTCTTTCTTGGCCACGGTCTTGAGACGGCGCCAGCTCATGCGGCCTTCTTCTCTTCCTGTTCGATCATGGCGACGAAGACGTCTTCCATGGAGGGCTCTATCGGCTCCAAAACCGTTATGGCGATCCCTGAGTGTTCGAGCGCTCCCCGGATTTTAGGAATCGCGGCGGAGGCGTCGGACACCGTGATATGCAGGCCTCCGCCGAACACAGCCACGTCGGAGACGCCTTCCAACTTTTCCAGCGCCTGCATGCTACCGAAAATATCGGACGCCTCCAAGCGCAACAGAGAGTGGCCTTCGAGCGACCGCTTCAGCTCCCCCGGCGTTCCGAGTGCGATGATCTTGCCGCCGTACATCAGCGCAAGACGATGGCAATACTCGGCTTCGTCCATATAATGCGTGCTGACGAAGATGGTGTTTCCGGCGGCGGATAGCTGGTAGATCAGATCCCAAAATGTCCGGCGCGCGATGGGGTCCACGCCCGAGGTGGGCTCGTCCAGGAACAGAACCGGTGGCTCATGCAGAATTGCGCAGCCTAACGCCAGCCGCTGTTTCCATCCGCCCGAAAGAAGTCCGGTAAGACTCGATCGCCGCTTTTCGATGCCCGCCATCTTGAGCACGTAGGCTTTGCGTTCGGCGCGGCGCGCTTTCGGAACACCGTAGATGCCGCTGAAAAAGTCGATGTTTTCTTCGACAGTAAGATCGTCGTAGAGCGAAAACTTCTGGGACATGTATCCGATATGTTGCTTGATGGCTTCCGATTGAGTCATCACGTCCAGTCCGCCCACCGTTGCGCTGCCGGAAGTGGGCAGCAGCAATCCGCACAACATGCGGATGGTAGTGGATTTGCCGGCTCCGTTGGGACCCAGGAATCCGAAAATTTCACCGCGGCCGACTGCGAGAGTCACGCGGTCGACGGCCACGAACTCCCCAAAGCGTTTTACCAGATCGCGAGTTTCGACGGCGTTATCCGGCATTGGCCGCCTCGGATTTTCTCACCAGACCAATGAACACATCCTCTAGCGACGGTACGATCTGGCTGAACTCCGTCGCCCCCACGGCCTGTTTCAAATGTTCAGCCGACACACCGGGCGTGAGGAACAAATGCAGCTTGGCGCCGGCCGGTTCCACGCTCATGACGCCTGGCTGCGCTTGCAGAAACTCTCTCGCCGCCCGTGGATCCGCGGTCTGCACTTCGTAGCAGGTTTCCGCCAGAGCATGTTTCAACTCCTTGGGCGATTCGCAACGGATCATGCGGCCCTGGTTCATCAGCCCCACGCGATTGCATCGTTCGGCTTCGTCCAGATAAGCGGTAGTCACGAAAACCGTCAGTCCGTTGCGCACCAGTTGATAAAGAATGGCCCAGAAATCGCGCCTGGAAACCGGATCCACGCCATTGGTCGGTTCGTCCAGGAACAGAACCTGCGGATGGTGCAGCAGCGTACAGATCAACGCCAACTTCTGCTTCATGCCTCCGGAAAGATTCGCGGCCGGACGCGACCGGAACGGTTCCATGCGCGTCATTCGCAGCAGGTCCGGCAGCAGGCGCGCGCGCTCCGTTTTCGAGATGCCGAAAAGGTCGGCGTAGAAATTCATGTTCTCGTCGACAGTGAGATCGCCGTACAGTCCGAAGCGCTGCGCCATGTAGCCGATCTGATCCTTCACCGCTTCCACTTCGCGTGCGACGTTGTGACCGGCTACCCAGGCTTCGCCTTCGGTGGGGTCCAGCAATCCGCACAACAGGCGTGTCGTGGTGGTTTTACCGGCGCCATCCGGGCCCACCAGGCCGAAAATTTCCCCGCGCGCCACTTCGATTGTGAGATGGTCGACGGCGATAAGATCGCCAAAGCGGCGCGTCAGGCCACTGGCGCGGATGATGGGTTCGGCCGTCAATTCAGTTCGATCTCCGCATCCACCGGCATGTTGGACTTCAACTCGTGTTTCGGATTGTCCACATCGATTTTGATGCGGTACACCAGTTTCACCCGCTCTTCTTTGGTCTGGATTTGCTTGGGCGTGAACTCCGCCTCCGACGCAATGAAAGAGACCCGGCCGGTATAGGTGCGGCCCGGATAGGAATCGATGCTGAGCTTGGCCGCGGCGCCCAGCCTCACTTTTCCAAGATCCGTTTCATTGACGTAGGCGCGCAACCAGGGATGATCCAGATCGCCGATGCTAACTACCGTGGTACCGGCTGCCAGCACTTCGCCCACCTCGGCCGATTTCACCAGCACCACGCCGTCGATCGGCGAATAAACCGATGTGTCGTTGATCTGGGACTGCGTGATATCCATCTGGGAACGAGCCCGATTCACTTCGGCGACATGCGCCTGCACGTCCTCCTGGCGCCGCTTGAGCTCCAATCGATTCGCTTCGCTCACACCGAGCGCTGCCTGCGCGGTGGCCACTTGAGCCCGCGCGGCTTCAATGTCCTCCTTGCGGGGGCCCTCCACGACCAGCGCCAAATGTTCCTCAGCTTGGTGGAGCGCGGCGCCGCTGCTATCGTTCCGGGCACGGTACTGATCGTATTGCGCTTTCGAAATGTCGTCGTTCTTGAATAATTCCTGGCCGCGGTTCCAATCCAGCTTGGCTTGTTCAAACTGCGCGCGGAGGTCCGCCACTGCCGAGCGCGCCTGTTGAATTTCCTGGGGACGCGAGCCGGCCAGCAATGCGTCCAAACGCGCCTGCGCTTCCCGGATCTGGGCTTGCTTCAGCGCCACATCGCTTTCCAGCGTCGCGCGCTGCCACTGCACCACCGTCTCCGTCTGTTGGAATTGAGACTGCGCGGACCGCAAACTTGCTTCGTCGCGGCTGTGCTGCCAATCTACCTGGTCGCGATCAAGGCGGGCGATGAGCATTCCCTTGTGCACCGGGGCGCCCTCATCCACAGTCCGCTCCACCAGCTTGCCGGGGACCTTGAACGAAATGTCCACTTGCGTCAGCTCGAGGTTGCCCGAGACCACCAGGCGGTTGCCTTGGCCGCGGTGCAGCCATCCGGACCACACCACTCCAGCCGCCGCGCCCAGCGCGATCACCAGAACGATCGGAATAACGATTTTGCGTTTCATGTTTTTCCCTTACGGAAGCCAGCTTCGGATTGTGCCGGTGGCAGTGCCCAGATCGATACGGGCGACGTTGTAGCTGTAGAGCGCGTTGATCCGGTTATCGCGCGCGCGTTGCAGCCGGGTTTGCGCATCCGTTACCTCGATGCTGTTGGTGACGCCCGCCTGGTACCGCCTTTGCGCTTGCGCCAGCTCGTTTTCGGACAGCTTCAAGCCATCTTCGGCCGCTTTCACCTCCGCGTCGGCCGAGCGCAAGCTCTCTAGCGCCAGCCTTACGTCCAATTCAATCTGATCGCGCAAGTCTTCGCTGCGGATCTGCTCCTGGCGATACTGAGATGCGCTCTCAGCCCGGCGCGCGTCCCGGCGGCCACCATCGAAAATTGGAATTCTGAGCGAGGCCCCATAAGTGCGCGTCGGTACCGAATTGTTGAGAGTGGAACCACTCGACCCGTAATCGCCAAATGCCGCGACCGACGGCAGGCGTTCGAATTTGACGCCGCTATAGCTCAATTTCGCGCTCTTTTCGCGATCCTGCTGGGCTTGCAACTCCCAACGATTCTCGCGAGCGGTGGCCAGCGCCCGCGCCGGATCGAGATTCGGCACCGGCACGTAAGCCAGCGCGCCGCTCAGATCCACCCGACGATCCAGCTTCAGCCCGATCACTTTCAGCAACTCCAGGTGCGAACGTTCCACTCCGTTCCCGGCCACGATCAGTTGCTGGCGGTCATTCGCCAATTGCACCTCGGCGCGCGTTACTTCGATGCCGGTTCCGGTGCCCGCAGCTTTGGTGGATTGCGCCAACTTCAGCAGCGCATCCGACAGATTCACGTTGGCCTGGGCCGTATCGAGCGCGGCCTGGGCGCGAAGCCCTGTGAGATAGGCGCGCGCCACCTGGTCCGTCACCTGATCGCGGGTTCCCCGGTTATCCGCTTTAACTGCCTCCACCGCCGCCT
>Ga0302324_100010551_pt1 | contig 19109 bp, 13 predicted proteins | sample Palsa_T0_1_FD_201949 | JGI IMG/M metagenome (GOLD analysis project Ga0302324, IMG submission 201949) | Peat permafrost microbial communities from Stordalen Mire near Abisko, Sweden - Palsa_T0_1 | ecosystem: Environmental > Terrestrial > Soil > Palsa > Peat permafrost | place: Sweden: Abisko...
AGTGCCTTCACGTGCGGATGACTCGCAGTACGTATTCCACGATTTTTCGAGTCGCTTGCGGAGTGATCGCAGCATGACCAAAAAGCGCGCGGAAGTAGAAAGGGCCAGTGAGCATGTCGAGCAGGAGCTCCACCTCGAAGTCATAACGCACCTCATCTCGAGCTTGCGCCCGCTCGAGCGCTTCACGCATGGACTTGCGCCGCGGCCCGAGCACTTCCTTGCGAATAATTGAGGCCAGGGTTCGATCCTGTGCCATATCCGCCACAAGACCCGCCAGCGCGTGGCCCAACGGTCCGTTGAAGGCACGCAAGAGAGTAGTGACGGTCGCCTCGAGGTCTCCCTCAATCGTGCCGGTGTCTGCTGCGGGGTTGTCACCCATTTCGCTGACGACCGCGTAGGCCACCAGATGTCGCTTACTCGGCCAGCGGCGATAGAGACTGCTGCGGGCGCGGTTGACGCGCCGCGCGATACCCTCGATCGTCACCGCTCGATATCCGCCCTTCTTAAGGGCGTTCAGGACGGCGGACACCACCTCCGAATCGATTCGTTCGTCGCGTGGCCGGCCGCCGCGTTGCCACGATTGCGTGGAATGCCTCTGCGCGCCTGGCTCTGGCATGACGAGCGAAGTCCGGCGCAATGTCATTTCCCAGGCTCCTGCGTGGAAGCACAGCGGCCAATGCGAGCCTCGAAATTCACGACCAAAGTCCCAGTTTTGCCCATGAGGCGGGTGGCCGTCATGTGATGCCCTTGCAGCCCTTTCGAGTCATAGTGTAGCGTATCTCTCAGGCTAGGAATCTCAAAGTTGTGAAACCCACTCGGAGCACAGCAAACTACCTGTTTAAAAGCTTGATCGCGTTGCTGCTGGCGGCGCCGATTGCGGTGCATGCCGATCCGGCACCCTTTGATCTTGCGGGCCCAATTCTTGAGGTCCATGTGACCCGGGGTCTGCGGACGCTGCCCATTGCCGAGGTACCGAACCTTGTGCCCGGCGACAATCTTTGGATCAAGGCGGAGCTGCCTGCCACGCAGTCCGCACGGTACCTGATGGTGGCAGCATTCTTGGCGGGCTCGACCAACCCGCCGCCAGAGAACTGGTTCTTCCGCTGCGAGACCTGGGCGCCCAAGTGTCAGGAAGGCTTGGCAGTGACGGTGCCGCAGGATGCCCAACAGGTTCTGATATTCCTGGCGCCAAAGAGCAGCGGTGATTTCAGCACCCTGGTCGATGCTGTACGCGGCCGCCCGGGTGCCTTCGTGCGCGCTTCGCAGGATCTGAATCAGGCCATGCTCGATCGCTCGCGCCTTGAAGCGTATCTGTCGGCGATTCATGATTTCGATGAGGCCGATCAGTCGAGGTTGAAGGATGTCGCTCCGCTGTTGGCGCGAAGTCTGGCCATCAAAGTGAACGAGAAGTGCCTCGACAGGATTCCAGAACTGCAAGCGCCGTGTTTAATGCAGGGGGAGGAATCCCTGATACTCAACGATGGACACAGCACCTCGATTGTCGAGGCGCTCACCGCTGGTGCAGCCAAGGATCTGGCCATGGAAGCGAGTTTCACACCGCAGCTCAGCTACGGATATTACAGCCCTTATATCGCCTCTGTCCTGGATATTGCGCACATCCTCGGCTCGTTCCACACCGCGCAGTACGAGTACATACCAGCGCTGGCCTCACCCAGAGGTGACCAACTGGCGCTGACAGTGAACACGCCACCGTCCTTTCACAATCCAAAGTCAGTGCTGGTCGTGGCTTTGCCAGCCGTCGAGCCAGCGCAGCTGCCTCCTCTGCATGCCGTGAATCCCAAGGAGATCTACTGCGCCAGAAAGACCTCCTTGGTGCTGCCCGTGGAGGGCGCGCCCTTGGTGTTCTCCACCGCCTTTGCACACGACGTGGTGTTAAGCCTTGTGGGAACCAATGGCATGACCATCGACTTGCCCGCACAGGCCGATGCCAAGCAAGGTGGCTTTGCAGTCGACACCTCCGGGCTGGGCACGGTCAGTCTGGGCGACCGCGTTCATGCGTCGCTGCACGGTACCTGGGGCTTTGACACATACCTCGGTCCAAGTTTTCAACTTGTGAACGCGCGCGCACAGGCATGGCAGCTGACGGATGGGGATGAAGGGGCGCTGATCGTCGGCCGCCAGGACACCATTCATCTTCGCGCCGACAGTGTCAACTGTATCGACGATGTCATGTTGAGGGATCCTGCCGGCAAAGAGTTGAAGGCCGAATGGAAAGCGGTAAAGGCCGATGAGCTGGAACTGAAGCTCCCCTTGCAAACGGTTCAGCCCGGCTCGCTGACCTTGTTGGTGAAGCAGTACGGGGCCCCTCAGCCCCAGCCCGTACAACTGCAGGCGTTCTCCGCGCCCGGGCACCTGGAGGGGTTTACCCTTCACGCCGGAGACGGGGAGGGCATTCTCAAGGGCAGCGGTCTAAACAATGTCGCCAGCCTGCTCATCAAGGGGATTGAATTCGTGCCGGGAACCCTGTCGTCCCAGGACGGTAGCGACGAGCTGTCTATGCTTGCCAAAGATAGGCAGGAGACAGCGGTTCTGAAAGCGGGCGATATCGTTAAAGTCAAAGTGATGCTACGCGACGGGCGCGCGCTGAGCCTCACCGCTTCCGTGGCACCGCCGCGCCCAAGCGTTACGCTCATTGGCAAGAGTGTTCAGTCTTCCCCTGCGGGTAGCGGCAGTAGTATTCAAATGGTGGACCCGGATGCGCTAGCACAGCAGGATACGTTGACCTTCTCGGTGCGCGCAAAATCACCCTCAGCGTTTGTGCGTGAGGAGACGATCGAGGTAGCCGCAACGGATGGCTCCTCCTCGGCGATCCTGAGCCTCAGCAACGGTGGAATGTCACTCGCAAACGCTCACGTCGCGGTGGCGACCATGGATGCGGCCAAGCTGTTTGGGATGGCAGCATTCGGGCCGCTGCAGTTTCGGGTGGTCGTTAATGGGATCAGCGGTGACTGGCAACCATTGGCTACTCTCGTGCGTCTGCCGGTATTGAAGGGCTTGACTTGTCCATCCAGGCCCGAGCTAGCCTGCAAACTCACTGGTTCGGATTTGTTTCTGCTCGAAGCCGTGTCCAGCGATCGGCACTTCACTCACCCCGTGCAGGTGCCGGATGGTTTTCCAGGGTATGCGCTGCCTGTTCCTCAACCCACCGACGGGCAGCTATACATCAAGCTGCGGGACGATCCGGCTGTGGTTAGCCCCGTTGCAATCGCGGTGGTGCAATTACCCCCCACGCCGGAAGAGACTGCGCGTGCAGCTGCGCGGCTTGCCGCGGCGAACCCCGCCAATCAACCGGGCGGGTCTTCCGCCAATAACCCCTCGACTGCAGGCGCGGTGCCCCCGAGTTCAGCGACGGCGCAGGGGCCTGCGGTGCAGCCGGAGCAGGGTGATTCGGCTCCGCCTCCTCCTCCTGCGTCAGAATCGCAAAACGACGCGGCAGGCGATGCAGCCGCTCAACCCGCGGTGCCACACTCGGGTTGAAGCGGGCGGATAATCGCGTCAGTCGATCGCGGTGAACGGGGCAGTCGGAAGTCGGGCATGCAAGTTCCCGGCGGTCGCTCATGCAGACTCGAGCTCCTCGGCGTTCTCGCGGCAGCGGCGGGAATTCAATGCGGCGCAATGACATGATTTTTGGCAGCGGAGGGACCCGGTCGGGAGCATGACGATACTGAGTAACACCGCCACCGTGGCCGGCGCCAACACGATGGAGCCTGACGAGATCCGCCCATTGCCGCTCAGCCAGTTGTCCCTGCTGGCATTGGCCTTGGGCGTCATAACGGGGCTGGGCGCTGTTCTCTTTCGGGATTTGATCGGACTCATTCACAACTTAGCATTTACCGGTCACGCGAGCGTGCATTACGACGCCAACGTTTTCACGGCGCCGTCGTTCTGGGGTCCGCTGGTGATCCTGGTTCCCGTGCTGGGCGCGGTCGGTGTGACCTTCCTGGTGACTCAATTTGCGCCCGAGGCCAAGGGACACGGTGTCCCCGAGGTCATGGATGCGATCTATTATAAGAGCGGCGTTATCCGCCCGGTGGTGGCGCTTGTAAAGTCGCTGGCCTCGGCGATTGCAATCGGCAGCGGCTCATCGGTTGGGCGGGAAGGGCCAATCATCCAAATTGGGTCGGCGCTCGGCTCGACCATGGGCCAGATCATTCGCATGCCGGCGGGCCAGCGAATTGCACTCGTCGCGGCCGGGGCTGGCGCGGGCATCGCGTCGACATTCAATACGCCGATCGGCGGAGTCATGTTCGCCATCGAGCTGATGATGCCGGAGGTGAGCGTCGATACGTTCCTGCCTGTGGCGATTGCGACGGGAACGGCGACCTTCATCGGGCGCTGGTTCTTCGGTGACGCGCCCGCATTTCATGTGCCGCCGCTTCAAGCCATGGCGGCCGACCCGCGAGCGATTCTCGTATTGGTTCTGTTTGCCGGGCTCGGTGCCCTGACCGGCGTCGCTGCGGCCGGTTTCACGCGAGGGCTGCATTGGGCCGAAGATGCTTTCGATCAGATAAAGTTCCGCTATCTACGGCACATGCTGGGCATGCTGATGGTGGGTGTGCTTATGTACTTGCTCTTTCGCACGCTGGGGCAGTACTACATCGACGGCGTTGGCTACGCCACTGTCCAGGCGGTACTAACAGGACAGATCTCGACCTTCTGGCTGCTCGGGCTACTTAGCTTATGCAAGGCGCTGGCGACCTCGCTCAGTCTGGGCTCGGGCTCGTCCGGCGGGATTTTCTCCCCGTCGCTGTTCATCGGAGCGACCCTGGGCGGGGGCTTCGCGGCGCTGCTCAATAGCCTCGGCCTGCCGATCCAACTCAGCATTCCGGCCTTCGCCGCGGTCGGCATGGGCGCGATGGTAGGCGGCGGCACTGGAGCGGTCATGACCGCGGTCGCCATGATTTTCGAGATGACTCTTGATTACAGCATCGTGATGCCGATGATCGTGGCGGTCGCCATGAGCATCGGTGCGCGCCGGGTGCTCTCCCGCGAGACCATCTACACCATGAAACTTGTGCGGCGCGGGCGGACAATCCCCAAGGCCCGCCACGCCAACATGTTTCTGGTCCGCGCCGCGCGCGAAGTGATGGACGCTGACATCCAGGTGTTGCCGGTGGATGCGAGCTTTGATGACTATGTGCGCCAGCCCGAACATGCCGGGCGTCTGCGCCACGTCGTGGTGACGGATCAAGGCCGCATCGTCGGCGTGATCCGCGTTAACACGGGGCTTCGCCGGGGGCTGGAGGGCACACACACGGGGCTTACCCTCGGCGATGTCGCGAGTCGCAACTTCACCGTGGTGGGTGAAAGTGAAACTGCCTTCGAGGTCATCCGTCGCATGTGGCGCCGAAGTGCCATCATGGCAGTGGTCGTGCGTGGGCGCGGGATTCCGCGCGGGAGCGATGTGGCCGGGGTGATCACCAAGGAGCACGTCGCCGATTCGGTGGCCGACAGCATTAAAACCTACCCGCTCTAACTGTCACTTCAGCAGTATCTTTCCGCTTGCACCATCCGCATACCAGCGACGTTGGGCAGAAGCAATGTCCTCGCTGATTCGCCTGTGATGTGTCAGGGAAGGGCGAAGCTCGGCTGAAGCTGACAGTTACTCGGTGTGGTGGCGCACAGACGCGAGTGGTGACAGCACCCAGCATTGGACGCCAAAACTCCCCACAAGGAATGAATAATGAATCCCGTGACAGCATTTCTAGTCTTTGCCTGTGCGGTCGCAGGCCTCGCTGCCGGTTACATCGGTCATCTGTATCTCGGGGTCGGATTTGGCGCGGTCGCCGTTACCATCGCGCTGTCGCTGAAGATGGCCAACGTGTGGGAGAAGTTTGTAGTCCTGAGGTTGGGAAAACTGCAAAGCGTGCGTGGCGCCGGCATGTTCGCCATCATCCCGATCCTCGATCGCGTGGTCGCAGTGATTGACGGGCGCATCCAGACCACAGCTTTTAATGCTGAGCAGGCGCTTACTAGGGACACCGTCCCCGTGAATGTCGACGCGATCATTTTCTGGAACGTGCACGATGCCGAGAAGGCCGCGTTGGCCATTACCGATTACCGCCAGGCCATTGACCGGGTGGCGCAGACTTCGTTGCGCGAGATGATTGGTTCATCCATGTTGGCCGCGTTATTATCCGATCGTAAGGATGCTGACGAGCAGCTGAAGATCGAGATTGGCCAAAAGACCGCTCCGTGGGGCGTTTCTGTGAGCTCGGTTGAAATCCGCGATGTCGCGATCCCGGTAGCTCTGCAGGACGCCATGTCTCGCCAGGCTCAGGCCGAACGAGAGAAGCAGGCGCGGGTGATTCTCGGGTCGGCCGAAGCGGCTATTGCCGGCACATTTGTCGAGGCAGCCAACACCTATGCCGGACATCCCATGGCGCTGCAGCTTCGCGCGATGAACATCATCTACGAATCCACCAAGGAAAGAGGCGCAACCATCCTTCTGCCCAGCTCAATGGTCGATAGCCTGAACCCCTCTGCCGCGGCGCTGGCGCTCGTGAGCAATGAATTGCTTGGTCCGACAGCTCTGGCCCCGCGACAAGCAGCGGCCTGATCGCCCGAAGTCGGCAAGAAGGGGCAGAGGCGAAAGGTTCGACTTTGGGATTCATAAGCGGGGGTGTACGTATTCTCCGAAGATTAGGAGAGCTGTGGGGGCTGTACTTATCCCAGCCACAATCCTCGTATCACTCTGCATTACTGACGGTGATTTGGCCGTGCACGTCCTTGACACCAGCGGTGGCGCGCGCAATGGATTCGGCCTTGTCGGCCGCTTCTTTGCTTCTGGCGGTGCCAGACAGCCACACGATGCCGTTCTTATCGGTGTCGACATGAATGCGTTCCAGGCTGGTGAGATGCTCCGCGGCGAGCTTGGTCTTGATCTCAGTGGTAATGGCCGAATCCTTCACGAAGGCCACTGTGTGGGAACCTGCGGAGTTCAAGTCATCGTCGGCCATGACCGCAGCGGAACCGAGGAGCGCTCCGCAAACTACACAGGCTGTAACAAATCGAGATTTCATGATATTTCCGCGTTGAATGATCCATTGCCTTCATACCACATGCTGTACTTCGACTCCGTACGCTGACGCACAGGATGCCGCATGTCCAAAGTGGGCTGAGGCGTTCGCAGTGGCCGGTGGTGCGGATATCCACGTACCTCCTATGTGCCTCAACGAACGGATGGAATCGGCTCTCGATGCTACTCTTCAGATCTCGCGTTAACCCTGGAAGAACTCGATATGAATCAATTCAAGACAGTGGCCTTGTCACTGATCGCTCTGCCGGCCGTTACTTTCGGGGCGAACGCACCGCCGCAGGTTATGGCGGCGAAGGAATCCTGCGCGAACATTGAGTGGAGTGCAGCGTTCCTGAAGGAATACCCCCAGGCGCCCGCCGCTTGCCGACAAGTGATCGTGAAGGACGGCGTCAAATTCGCAACATTCGATGGCAAGGTTTCAAAAGTCGGCCACGAGTTTGTTCAAGTGGAGGTTTCTGACGATGCTGACATCCCAATCAGCACGATCGCGTTCCAGATCGGGGTGGGCGGCAAGGTCACACTGAACAATAAGATAGAGAGAGTAGGGAATCTCAAGGTCGGCGACCTCTTGACTTTCTGGGTGCGCGAAGGCCAATTTGGTATCTCGCCGACGCTGACGGATCAGCCGATGACTATCATCAAGCCAGAGACCATGCCAACGAGTTAACGAGAGGCCGGAGCTAGTAGGCGTGAGTAACTCGAGAGCCGCGCCTGTCCGACTGCACCGAGCGCCCCGAAGCGGCCGCTGGCCGTCTACGGAGCGGGACAGTTATGCGGGGGGTCAGTGCGAAAGGGCTCGTTACACCGTTCCTTCAGGCTGCGCGCCAACGCCTCCGGAAGGAAGCACATCCGGCAAATCGAGCCGTGCTACGCCGATACGGTCGTCCGCCATGCCGTAATAGACGTCGAATCGATTGGGCGAACCAAGATCGGTACGTCGGTCAATCCCAGTGGGAAACACGACATCGGCGACGGTTCCGCTTTTTTCCTGTGACAGGTCCGGCACCAATATCGGTTGAGCCGAACGATAGCGGATCTCGCGGGGATGCTCCCTCGAGAGCACCATCACCCCCGCCGAATAGCACAAATGATGCAATTCATTGGCAGGACCTGTCACTTCACCCACTCCATGGTAAATCACGAGCCATCCGTGCTCGGTCAGCACAGGCGGCGTGCCTGCGCCGATCTTCAGCCGTGCCCATGGCTCAACCGGAGCTGCCAGGCGATGATGTGAGTTGAATAGACCCAGCTGCTGAGGCTCGATCCCCTCTGCCGGTAGCGGACAGTAGGAAATCCAGATGCTTTCACGGTCAAGTTCCAGTTCACGCGGACCCTCGTGGCAGACGGTTTCCTCAGGACGAGTGCCGGGAAAGAGCGGGCGATGCAGCAAGGCCATCTGCATTTTTCCGGCGTGATTGGCAATGGCCAGCGGAAACAGACTGGCATCCTTGTTGTCCACATGGGCGAAATCGATGCCTTGGTAGGCCGCAAAGCGCGCCAGTCCGATTCGCTTCCAGTGGAACAAGTCGGACGATATCGCAATTGCGATCCGTGGGCCGATAGGCGACAGCGCGGTATAGGTCATTACATAGCGCTGTAGCGGCTCTACGAATGTAATGCGCGGATCCTCACAGCCACCGCCGCCGCCAGATCGCAGTTCGTAGTCGGCTTCCGGCTCGAGCGCCAGGCCGAGCCGCGTAACGCCGCACGGATCCCCAGCCTGATTAAAGTTTACACGGGCGATTCCGATGCGCGAATAGTTGCCACGCGCCACCAGTCTTGGGAAGAGATAGAGATGACCATCAGGGCCGCGGGCAGCAGCCGGATTCAGAACCCCTTCGGCTTCCTGCGGGTTGCCTGGTTCCGGCTCCATGATCTGCCCGAGGCGCTGCAGTTGAAAGCCACTCATCAAGTCTCCTGCAGACAGGCGATGATCGCTTCCATCACCCGCTTGGTCTCATGGGGATCTTTCACCTGGATCGTAAGCGCCCCCGCCTCTTTGGCCGGGTAATCGTTTCCGCCCCGAAAAATCGCATCCCCGATGAAAATCATCCGGTCGATGGAGATATGAAGAACATCCCGCAGTTTTCGAATGCCGTAGGCTTTATCGATACCTTGCTTGGTAACATCGATGGATGTCGCGCCACCGAGGTGCACGGAGAACTCCGGAATTAGAGTGTCGAGGAGCGCTTTGATCGCTCTCCGCTTTACGAAATCAGGATCCCATTTCGTCTTTTCCTCAAGCGGCGCCTGTTGTCCCAAGGCGGAAAACGTGATCTGACTCCCGCGGTCCTCGATTGCCTGCCCCCAGAGTCTTTTCACATCGCGTTCCGATGATGCCGTTGCCTGCTTCAACGCATCGAGGATTTTCCTTTTTTCAAGCTCGGTAAAGTCCTCCGAGTAAAGGAGTTTCCAACCGGATTCATATCGGTAGAACTTCGTGCCGCAGGTAGGCAAAAGCGACAAGTTCTTGAGAGCGTCGCCGTGCGACAGATGGGCGAGTACCTGCTGTTCAAATTGTGGCCACGCCCCCCCGGAAATGACGGCTACCTTCACGATCCCGAGAAGCGAATTGAGCAACGTCGCCATCTCGGCATCGATGGACGACTTGCTTTCTGCCAGTGTGCCGTCCAGGTCAAAAACTACAAGGCTCTTCAAGCGATCATGCAGCTTCGGGCAGGGACAGTTCCAATATACTCGTGGGACCGTGCGGCCGGCAGGCACATGCACCGACCTCCGCGGCGAGCAGCAGCACGTCACCTTTGCGAAAAGCGTACTGGCTGCCGGCATGTTCGAGCTGACCGTCGCCCGCGAGGCATACCAGCACCCGCGGCGCCGCCGCTTCGCCGACAACAAACGGAACTTCTGCAACGATTCGCGTCACCCCGAAGTGCGCAGAACGAATAAGCGTCTCCCGGAGAACGGGCGCCGTCTCTTCCACCGCCGGCATTACCGGTCGTATGGCGTCTTGCTGGAAGTCAATGCAGGCTATCGCCTGATCGGCTTGCAATGGGCGCTGCAGTCCCGTGCTCGGATCGATATGGTTCCAGTCGTAGAGACGAAAGGTGACATCGCTATTCTCTTGAATTTCAAATACCACCACGTCGCACAATGAATGAACTGTCCCAGCGGGTATGTAGACGCTGTCGCCGACCTTCGGAACGAAGCTCATCAACTGCTCCGGCACCGTTCCGTCAGCGATGGCCTGTCGCAGACGCTGCGCGTTGCTGTCGGCTTTCAAGCCGGCGTAGATTCGGGCCGCCGGCCCTGTCGAAAGCACTACCCACGCCTCGTCCTTTCCGGTGTCGCCCGCCGGTATCAGATCCTTGTGGGCATCAGAGGGATGCACCTGAACGGAGAGTCCCTTTTTTACATCCAAAAACTTAAGGAGCATGGGGAAACGAGTGAACTTTCGCGATAGTTTGCCGAGCAGCCGCTCAGGAGACTGCTGAAGCAACTGACGGACGGTCCTTCCTTTGAGAGGTCCATCAGCGACGATGCTGGGATGTTCGTCGCGGTCGCTCAATACCCACGCTTCGCCGATGGGACCGTCGCCCGGCAGTGTTGTGGAAAGAACTGCGCCCAAGCCTCGACCACCCCAAATCCGGTACTGGTAGATCGGCGTGAATCGCAGCGGATAGAGCGGTATGGATTTCACAGCAAAAGTGACTTCGTTTAGTACCGCTCGAGGGTCATCGACAGATACGCGACCGCAGGATCATCGTTCTGAACGAGGGCTACGTCCGTGCGGCAACGCACCGATCTATCTCGCGACGGCGCGTATGTTTCGGGCATTATCAGACATTCTCGAAGGAGAAAGAGCCATGTTACGCAGCATGAGCGAACTGGAAGGCTACGCCATCCAAGCGACCGACGGCCCTATTGGCCACGTTAAAGACTTCTATTTTGATGACAAGTCGTGGGTCGTCCGTTACTTGATTGTCGACACCGGCAGCTGGCTGTCGAGTCGAAAGGTGCTGATCTCTCCGATCGCTATCGGGAAGTCGAACTTGGGTGACAGGATCCTGCCCGCGTCGATCAGCCGGGAGCAGGTCAAGAACAGCCCCGACATAGACACCGACAAGCCGGTGTCTCGGCAGCATGAGATGGAATATCTCGGCTACTACAGCTACCCCTATTATTGGGGCGGCGCCGGGTTTTGGGGTGCAGGCGTTTATCCTAACGCAATGCTCATGGGCGTCGGCTTTGTTGGTTCCGATGCCGCTCACACTACGGCCCAAGCGGCCGAAGCTCGGGCAGCGCGGGAGGCCGTTCGACATCAGGATGACGATCCTCACCTGCGCAGTGGAAAAGCCATAATGAAATATGACATCGAGGCGATCGATGGGGGTGTTGGTCACGTTCAGGGCTTGCTGATCGATGAGGAAACCTGGGCAATTCGATACCTGATTGTGAACACCGGCAACTGGTGGGTCGGACATAAGGTGCTGATCGCCCCACAATGGATCAAAAGCGTGAGCTGGCCCGACCACACCGTCCTGGTTAATCTGACCCGGCAGGCTGTGAAGGACGCGCCGCCCTATGACTCAGCCATCAAGCTTGATAGGGACCAGGAAATTGGCCTGCACAACCACTATGAGCGCGCTGGCTACTGGGCCGATGAGGTAAAACTTGAGAATCCGCAATATCACCTCATCAAGTCTGCCGCGTCGGGGGCGATCCATACGAAACTCTGAGGCCGCAAAAGCTGCATGGTTGCACGAACGTACAGACCAACCTTGCGCTACTACGGCATTGTCCAGCAGAGGCTGACACCGGTCGTCAGAAGATCTTGCTATGCGATCCGGTGCTGGGGAAAAGCTGCACCAACATTATGAGCCGGCTCCGATGGCCTAAGGTCGCCGACGACCGATGCGGTGATCGCAGGGTCGAACAACCGCGTAACCGCCGGGTCGTCCGCGCGGCGTTCGAGAAGAAGGCGCCTCTTCCATTGAAAGAGATGTCAATCGTTCAGGGTTTTGCTATCTCGGATTTCATCTGGCCGTATTCCTCCCGGCTGATCTCTCCTCGCGCGTACCGCGCAGCGAGAATGTCGAAGGCGTCCTTTCGGGGAACATCGCCGTATTTCTGGTGCGCTCGGTAGGTGTAGCCCCAGTTGCCGATGCTTGAGAACATGAGAAAAACAAAGCCGAACCAGAGAAACCATCCCCAACTGAAGTACCAATCGTTCCAATATGGATGAGTCATTGCCAATTTTCCTTTGCATTCACAGATGCACTGCGGCGAGGCCGATTACACGGAGGTGTTGCTGCTTCCCAGCCAACTCGGAATGATGCGCCTCTCCGACGAAGTGCTCTGTACGCTGTAACGCTTTGCTGGTCCAATCGCGCTGCGCAGAGAGAGCAGTGATGGTGTGGGCTCGCAGCCAAACAGCAAGGCCGCAGGGTGCGCGCGGCGACAGTTGCACCTCTGTGCGCTGTCGAACAGACCACTACCCTTTGGAGTCGGTAAAACTCAATGGCCGGCGGCGTCAGTAGCGCCGATTGTGAGTGGCCGCGTTCACTGCACTGTGGCGTTGTGAGAGTGCCTCATTGTGGGGCGCTAACCGGAGGATGACGTGCGGCCATTGATCGCCGGAAACTGGAAGATGAATGGACTGATGGCGCAGCTGCGCGAAATCGACGCCATAGCCGCATCCGTGACAACCAAGCCGCCGTTTGCCGACGTTCTGATATGCCCGCCCGCGACGTTGATCGTGCGGTCAGTGCAGGTCGCCGCAGGCCGCATAGACATCGGTGGGCAGAACTGCCACACGGGCATTATGGGTGCATACACGGGGGACATCAGCGCGCAGATGCTCGACGATGCCGGAGCCTCCTGGGTCATTGTGGGTCATTCGGAGCGCCGCCAGCAGCATGGCGACACCAATGCGATGGTTGCGGCGAAAGCGAGCGCCGCAAGGCGCGCGGGATTGCAGGTCATCATCTGCATTGGCGAGACCCAGTCGCAGCGCGGAGACGGCACTGCATTGGCCGTGTGCGGCGATCAGATCGCGGGCAGCCTGCCTGAGGACTTGAGGTCGTATTCGATCGCCTATGAGCCGCTCTGGGCCATCGGATCTGGGCACATACCGACCTCGGAGCAGATCGAGGAAATGCATGCGCATATCCGCCATTGTCTTGAGCGGCGTTTTGGCCCAGACGGCAGACGGGTGCGCATCCTCTATGGCGGGTCGGTCAAACCGGCCAACGCCCGCGAGATCCTGTCGCTGCCGGAAGTGGGCGGCGCGCTGATCGGTGGCGCAAGCCTAAAAGCCAAAGACTTCCTAGGTATTCTCCAAGCGGCGTCCGTGGATGTGCCTAGGAGCGAAAGGGCAGGCGTTGGAGATTTCATGAGACGCATGGGAATCGCCGCGGATCATGGCGGATTTGCCCTGAAGGAAGCAATCACGCAGTCGTTGCGCTCTCGGGGATACGACATCGTCGACTTTGGCGCACACCAGCTGAACCCGGCGGATGACTACCCCGAGGTCATCGTTCCTTTGGCGCGGGCGATTGCCGCCGGACAACTCGAGCGTGGCGTGGCGCTCTGCGGCAGCGGGGTAGGAGCGTCCATCGCGGCCAACAAAATTCCCGGCGTGCGCGCCGGCCTCATCCATGACGTGTTCTCCGCCCGTCAGGGCGTCGAGGATGACGACATGAATGTGCTTTGCCTGGGAGGGAAGGTGATTGGCATCGCCCTGGCATTGGAACTGATCGAGACTTTTCTGAGCGCGCGCTTCAGCGGCGCTCCGCGTCATCGACGCCGCCTGGCGGAACTGCAGGCGCTGGAACACGAGGAAACCTGAACCATGACAACCGATACCCTGACGCCCGAGCTGCTACGCAAGATCAACGCCTACTGGCGCGCTGCTAACTACCTGTCGGTGGGCCAAATCTACCTGTATGACAATCCGTTGCTAAAGCGCCCGCTGCGCTTGTCTGACGTCAAACCCCTCGTGGTCGGGCATTGGGGTACGACGCCGGGTCAGAACTTCATCTATGTGCATTTGAACCGGCTGATCAAGAAATTTGATCTGGATATGTTCTACATCGCAGGTCCGGGTCACGGCGGTCCGGCCATCGTCGGCAACGTTTACCTGGAAGGCACCTGGAGCGAGGTGTATCCCAATGTCACGCAGGACGAAGCCGGGCTGAAGGAACTATTTAAGCAATTCTCATTCCCCGGCGGCATCTCGAGTCACGTGGCGCCCACGACGCCGGGGTCGATTCATGAGGGCGGTGAGCTCGGTTACTCCCTCAGCCATGCCTTCGGTGCTGCATTCGACAATCCTGATCTGGTTGTTGCCTGCGTCATCGGCGATGGAGAAGCGGAAACGGGGCCGCTGGCGACCGCCTGGCAGTCCAACAAGTTACTGAATCCGATCAGCGACGGCGCCGTCCTGCCAATATTGCATCTCAACGGCTATAAGATCAGTAATCCGACCGTGCTGGCCCGCATCGAGCACGAGGAATTGGAGCAATTCATACGTGGTTGCGGCTGGATACCTTACTTCGTGGAGGGAGATGAGCCGGAAGCCATGCATCAACTGATGGCCGCCGCCCTCGAGACGGCCATCGAGGAAATCCGGCGCATCCAAAGCCATGCCCGGGCGGAGCATGACACCACGCGGCCGCGCTGGCCCATGATCGTGTTGCGGTCGCCCAAGGGCTGGACAGGCCCGAAGTTTGTCGACGGCCTGCAGGTGGAGGGCACGTTCCGAGCGCACCAGGTGCCACTGCTGGTGGATCCCGAGCATCCGGAGCACGTACAGCAGCTCGAGAGCTGGATGAAAAGCTACAAGGCGGAGGAGCTGTTCGATGAGGCTGGCCGGCTCATGCCGGAATTGGCCGAGCTCGCGCCCAAAGGCAAGCGGCGCATGGGCGCCAATCCGCACACCAACGGTGGCGTTCTGCTGCGCGACCTGCGCATGCCGGATTTTCACGCTCATGCGGTCAATGTACCTGCGCCAGGAGCCATAGACGCGCAGGATACGCTCGTGCTGGGCGGCTTCCTGCGTGACGTGGCAAAGCTGAATCAGGAGCAGCGCAACTTTCGCGTCTTTGGACCAGATGAGACGCTCTCGAATTTGCTTGGCTCGGTGTTTGAAGTCACCAACCGTCAGTGGGACGCCAGGCAAATGGACAATGACGAATTCCTGGCACCGGCCGGACGGGTGCTGGACTCGATGCTCAGCGAACACCAGTGCGAAGGCTGGCTAGAGGGCTATTTGCTCACCGGACGTCACGGATTGTTCAACAGCTACGAGGCCTTCATTCGCATCGTCGATTCGATGTTCAGTCAACACGCAAAATGGCTGAAAGTCACGCTGGAGCTGCCGTGGCGACGCAAGATCGCCTCACTGAACTATCTGCTCGCCTCCCACGTCTGGCAACAGGATCACAACGGCTTCACGCACCAGGATCCCGGCTTCCTGGACCACGTCATCAACAAGAAGGCCGACATCGTGCGTGTCTACTTGCCACCCGATGCCAATTGCCTGTTGTCAGTCTTTGATCACTGCCTGCGCAGCCGGCACTATGTGAACGTGGTGGTGGCGGGAAAGCATGCACTGCCCCAATGGCTGACGATGGACGCGGCCGTCGTGCATTGCACGGAAGGCATTGGCATCTGGCAATGGGCCAGTAATGACCAGAATGCCGAACCGGACGTGGTCATGGCCTGTTGCGGGGATACCCCGACGCTGGAGATCCTGGGAGCCGTTTCCATCCTTCGCCAACACCTGCCGGATCTCAAGATCCGCGTGGTCAACGTCGTTGACCTCATGAAGCTGCAATCCAGTAGCGAGCACCCGCATGGGTTGAGCGATGAGGATTACGATGCGCTCTTCACCAGAGACAAGCACATCATCTTTGGCTTTCATGGCTACCCATGGTTGGTCCATCGACTGACCTACCGCCGCACCAACCGCAACCTGCACGTCCGCGGCTATAAAGAGGAGGGGACGATCACGACCGCCTTCGACATGAGGGTGCAGAACGACCTGGATCGCTTTCACCTGGTTCAGGATGTGGTGAATCGACTGCCGCACCCGGGTACCAGGGGCGCCTACCTCAAGCAGCTCATGCAGGACAAGCTCATCGAGCACAAGCAGTACATCGACAAGCATGGTCAGGACCTGCCGGAGATCCGGAACTGGAAGTGGGGCCTACGGAGCAAAGAGTTGCCCACCCCGCAACGTCTGAAACCTGCGGCTTAGGGACAGGGATCTGTGTCGTGAAGCCGAAGACCGGTCAGCCGAACATCGCTCCACCGAAGGTCGGTCCGAAGGACGACCTCAAGACCTTACCGATGCCGGAGGTTGAGAAGAGACTCACAACAACGCAGGACGGACTGACCCAGGCTGAGGCGGCCAAGCGACTCACGCAATACGGTCCTAACGAGATCACAGAGAAGAAGACCAATCCGCTGCTGAAATTCCTCTCCTACTTCTGGGGTCCCATACCCTGGATGATCGAGGCGGCGGTGATTCTCTCGGGCGTGGTCCGGCACTGGCCCGATTTCGGCATCATCCTGGTATTGCTCTGCGCTAACGCCGTAGTCGGCTTCTGGGAGGAACGCCAGGCGAGCAACGCAATCGCCGCCTTGAAGGCCAAGCTCGCCATAAATGCCCGCGTCAAACGGGATGGGAAGTGGACCAACCCGGCGGCTCGGGAACTGGTACCCGGCGATGTCATTCGACTGCGCTTGGGGGATATCGTGCCCGCGGATGCGCGTCTGCTCGACGGCGATCCGGTGCAGGTGGATGAATCGGCCCTGACCGGCGAATCCCTCCCCGCCACGCGCAAGCCCGGCCAGGCGGTGTTCTCCGGATCGATCATGCGCCGGGGTGAAATTGGGGCACTCGTATACGCCACTGGGGAGAAGACCTATTTCGGCAAGACCGCGCAACTGGTGCAGCAGGCCCACACCGTCAGTCATTTCCAAAGGGCGGTGCTGAAGATCGGCAATTACCTGATCATTCTGGCCGTGACCCTTGTGGTCGTGATCATCGCCTTTGCCCTTTACCGCGGCGATCCAATCCTGACCACCTTGCAGTTTGCCCTGGTGCTGACGGTGGCTGCCATTCCCGTGGCAATGCCGACGGTATTGTCGGTCACGATGGCAGTGGGGGCGCGGCTGCTCGCCAAGAAGCAAGCCATCGTAAGCCGACTGGTGGCGATCGAGGAACTGGCAGGCGTGGACGTGCTGTGCGCCGACAAGACTGGCACGCTGACGCAGAACAAGCTCACACTAGGCGATCCTTTCTCCGTCAACCAGGTACCGGCCGATCAGATCGTGCTTGCTGCGGCACTGGCTTCGCGCGCGGAGGACAAGGACACCATCGATCTGGCGGTTCTCGGAGGTGTGAAGGATCAGAATTCCCTCAAGGGCTATCAGCTGCTCCACTACCAGCCTTTCGATCCAGTGCACAAGCGCACCGAGGCCTCGCTCAAGGGCGCGGACGGTAAGGAATTCAAGGTGAGCAAGGGCGCGCCGCAGGTGATTCTGGCGCTGGCGGCCAACGCCGCCGCGATCAAGCCGGCGGTCGAAAAAGCGATCAACGAATTCGCGGCACGTGGCTTTCGTTCCCTGGGGGTTGCAAGAGCCGCTCAGAACGGTCAGTGGCAGTTCCTCGGGGTACTGCCACTGTTCGATCCGCCGCGCGAGGATGCCAAGGCCACTATCGCCACCGCGCTGAAGATGGGCGTCAAAGTCAAGATGGTGACGGGCGATCAACTGGCCATCGCCCGGGAAACGGCCGCCAAGCTGGGCATGGGCACCAACATCCTCGATGCCAGCAGCCTGGGAGACCTGAAGCAGGACGCTCCCAGTGCCGTGCTCGACTCCATCGAGAAAGCCGACGGCTTTGCGCAGGTATTCCCGGAACACAAGTTTCACATTGTTGAGGACCTGCAGAAGCGCGGCCACATCGTCGGCATGACCGGCGATGGCGTCAATGACGCGCCTGCATTAAAGAAAGCCGACTGCGGCATTGCAGTTTCCGGCGCGACGGATGCGGCGCGTGCGGCCGCGGCCATCGTCCTGATTACCCCTGGATTGTCCGTCATCATCGATGCCATCAAGGAGAGCCGCAAGATCTTCCAGCGCATGAACAGCTACGCGATCTATCGCATCGCCGAGACGCTGCGTGTGCTGTTTTTCATGACGTTGGCAATTCTGATCTTCAATTTCTACCCCGTAACAGCCGTCATGATCGTCATGCTGGCGTTGCTTAATGACGGCGCCATCCTGTCCATTGCCTACGACAACGTTCGCTACAAGGATCAGCCCGAGGCGTGGAATATGCGCATGGTGCTCGGCATCTCCACGGTGTTGGGCTTAATTGGTGTCGTGGCGGCCTTTGGACTGTTTTTCATGGCTGAGCGGGTGTTTCATCTCGATCGCGCGCACGCCCAGACCATGATGTACCTGAAACTGTCCGTGGCTGGACACTTGACGATTTTCCTGACGCGCACGCGAGGCCCTTTCTGGTCCATACGTCCCGCGAAGACACTGCTAATAGCGGTTCTGAGTACGCAAATCATCGCGACCCTGTTTGCGGTCTACGGCTTTCTGATGGCACCATTGGGGTGGGGGTGGGCCCTTTTGGTGTGGGCCTATGCGCTGGTGTGGTTCCTCGTTAACGACCGCGTGAAACTCCTCGCGTACTGGGTTCTAGATCGGCCAAATGCAAAGTCGAAGGCTACGGTCAAAGCGGCACCCATAACTGACGAAACGCCCGAGGCGCCGCCAGTGGCGACGGCAAATGCAAAGGGTGAGCCGAAGCTGGAACCCAAGCCCGCCACGAACTCAGACGCTTCCGCGGCATCGAAACTCCAAACCGCAGGCATGGCAGTGCCGGCTTCACAAGGCGAGACCAAAGTCGAGGGCAATCGCAAGCCAACGGCTGATCTGACCTCTCGCATCGCCAAGCGCGCTTACACGCTGTACGAGGAGGGAGGGCATAAGGACGGTGTGGCGGTTCAGAACTGGGAGAGGGCCGAAGCGGACATCCGCAAGGATCTGGCCAATGCAGGTACGCCCC